>Ga0335079_10000047_pt1 | contig 140737 bp, 131 predicted proteins | sample Lox_Sample_33_FD_206719 | JGI IMG/M metagenome (GOLD analysis project Ga0335079, IMG submission 206719) | Soil microbial communities from Loxahatchee National Wildlife Refuge, Florida, United States - Lox_Sample_3.3 | ecosystem: Environmental > Terrestrial > Soil > Wetlands | place: USA... | reverse complement strand
TCAAGGAAAAAGCCGCAGACGGGACTGAAAATGAGGCGGAAAAAGATTTCGTAGTGAACAGGACCGACGCCATTGCTCACGTGGGAAGCGCTGCCTTGGACAACGAAGAATGTTATATGCTCCAAAAACTGATGAGGTCATGGGGTCTGGTATATATAGAACACCAGGCGCGCATTTGACACTCCGCCACTGTAGCGGCTCTGGGAGAGTCGTTCGGACGCGGTGCAATGACCAATCACTGGATCGATATTCGCAATGCTGATGTAATTCTCGTCATGGGGAGCAATCCCGCCTCAAACCACCCTATTTCCATGAAATGGGTCATGAAGGCAAAGGAGCGGGGGGCAAAGCTGGTCGTCGTCGACCCCCGTTTTACGCAGACCGCTGCAAAGGCTGACCTGTACGCGCCTATGCGCTCGGGCTCTGACATCGCCTTCCTGGGCGGCATGATCAAGTACATCTTGGACAACAACCTCGACTTCAAGGAATACGTGCTCAAGTATACCAATGCCTCCTTCCTGGTCAACGCGGATTACAAGGGGCCCGGAGACTTGGACGGTCTGTTCTCGGGCTATGATGCGAAGACCAGGAAGTACGATAAGAAGACGTGGTCCTTCCAGATGGACGAGGCAGGGATTCCGAAGAAGGACCTTGCCCTCAAGGACCCGCATTGCGTATACCAGCTTTTAAAGAAGCATTACTCCCGCTACAACCTGGATAAGGTCTCGAACATTACGGGGACGCCAAAGGAAAAACTGGTCGAGGTCTACAAACTCTACGCTTCGACCGGCAAGCCGAACCGGGTGGGTACCGAGTTGTACGCCATGGGATGGACCCAGCACACGGTGGGCACCCAGAACATCCGGGCCATGACCATCATACAGCTCCTGCTGGGCAACATGGGCATGGCGGGCGGCGGGATCAATGCTCTCCGCGGAGAGTCGAACGTGCAGGGCTCCACGGACCACGGCCTCCTGTTCCATATCCTGCCCGGCTATCTGCCCATGCCGACCGCCTCGCTGGCGACCTTGCCGGCATACATCGAGAAATACACACCTAAGACCAAGGAACCGAAGAGCGTCAACTGGTGGTCCAACCGCGGCAAGTACATCACCAGCTATCTCAAGGCGATCTACGGGTCCAAGGCCCAGAAGGACAACGACTTCGGCTACGCCTGGCTCCCGAAGCCGGATGAAGGCATGAACGCCTCCTGGCTCAACCTGTTCTACAAGATGTACCAGGGCAAGTTCGAGGGTTTCTTCGCCTGGGGCCAGAACCCGGCCTGCTCAACGCCTGCAGCGAAGTATGTGCGTGAGGCTCTGGGCAAGACGAAATGGATGGTGACTGTCAATCTCTTCGACAACGAGACGGCTTCCTTCTGGAAGGGCCCAGGGATGAATCCCAAGGACATCCAGACCGAAGTTTTCCTGCTCCCCGCCTGCTCCTCGGTCGAGAAGGAAGGCAGCCTTGCGAACTCGGGCCGCTGGACCCAGTGGCGCTACAAGGCCATCGACCCCATCGGCCAGTCCAAGCCCGACTCGGACATCATGAACGAACTCTATTTCCGGGTCAAGACCCTGTACCAGAAACAGGGTGGAAAGTTCCCGGAACCGATTGTGAACCTGACCTGGAACTACGGGGAAAAGGACACGAACGGGAAGGTCAAGGAGGTCAACGTCCACAACGTGGCAAAGGAGATCAACGGCTATTACCTTGAAGATGTATACGATAAGAGCCAGAGCCCTCCAAAGCTCCTGGGCAAGAAGGGAGATCTCTGCGCGACCTTCGTCCATCTCCAGGCCGACGGCACTACCTCCTCGGGCAACTGGATTTACTCCCAGAGCTATACCCAGAAGGAAGGCAAGATCATCAACATGATGGCGCGGCGGGGCAAGAACGACCCGACCGGGCTCGGCATGTATCCTGAGTGGTCCTGGGCCTGGCCGGTCAACCGGAGGATCATCTACAACCGGGCAGCAGTGGACCCGCTGGGCAAGCCATGGGACGCAAAACGCGTGGTTATCAAGTGGGACCCGGTCAAACCTGACCCGAACACGAAAAAACCGGGAGTATGGGTTGGGGACGTACCGGACGGGCCTGCTCCGCCTCTGGCAACGGAAAAAGGCAAGCTCCCCTTCATCATGCGAGCCGATGGCGTGGGGGCCATATTCGGCCCGGGATTAAACGACGGACCCTTCCCCGAGCACTATGAATCTCTCGAGTGCCCGCTCGAGGATAATCTCATGAACAAGCAGCGCATCAATCCGGCTGTCAGCCTCAAGATCCAGGAGGAGCTCGGCGTCGATCTTGCGAAGTACTACTCCTGCGACACGCGGTATCCCTTCGTCGCCACGACCTATCGCGTCTCCGAACACTGGCAGACCGGCGTCATGACGCGTCATGCTGGCTGGCAGCTCGAAATGCAACCCCAGATGTTCGTGGAAATGAGCAAGGAGCTGGCAAAAGAAAAGAACATCAGCAACGGTGAAAAGGTTACTGTCAAGTCCGCTCGCGGCGAACTCTGGGCCATTGCGTTAGTGACCGACCGGTTTCAGCCCTTCAAGGTGGGCGGGTCCACGGTCCACCAGGTCGGTATTCCCTGGCATTTCGGCTGGCAGTTCCCTGAAGACGGCAGCGGCGGCGACAGCGCCAATCTGTTGACGCCCTTCGTCGGTGACGCGAACACCATGATTCCCGAATCCAAGGCCTTTATGGTCAATGTCGTGAAGGCATAGGGGGAGATGATAATGCCAAATACAACCGAAAACAGAAAAGCGCTGCTCATATCTCCGGAGCTCTGCATAGGGTGCCGCGGCTGCCAGACAGCCTGCAAAAACTGGAACCAGCTCCCGGGCGAGCGGACGAAAAACTCCGGCTCGTATCAGAACCCTCCGGACATAGACTCCGTCGCCTACAATATTATACGCTATAGCGAAGTACCGTCCGAAGCCAATCCAGTCCGGTGGCTTTTCGTGAGCCGCCGCTGCATGCACTGCGGCGATGCGGGCTGCATGAAGATATGCCCGGCACCGGGCGCCCTCTACCGTACCAAGGAAGGCGCCGTGGCTTTTGACAAGGACAAGTGCATCGGGTGCAAGCTCTGCGTGGCCGGCTGTCCCTTTGACGTCCCCCGGTATGACAGAAGCAGCAAGGTGTCCAAGTGCAACCTCTGTGCAGACCGGATCGCTGAAGGACTTTCCCCTGCCTGTGCCAAGACCTGCCCCACGGGAGCCATCAAGTACGGAGACCGGACCAGCCTGATCGAAGGTGCGAAAAAGGCGGGTTACAGCAAGGTCTATGGAGAGGCGGACCTTGCCGGTCTCGGTACGCTGTACGCATTCAAGGACGCGCCTAGGATCTACGGCATGAACGAGAACCCGGCGATCCCCGAAAGCGTCATCTTCTGGCACAACGTGCTGAAGCCCCTGGCGGTGATCGGTCTGGGCGGAGCTGTTGCCGCGTCACTCCTGCACTATATCGCGGTGGGTCCTCACAAGGATGAGGAGGTGAAGAAAAATGACTGAGATGATAAGAAAAGCGAGCGTAGCAGAGATCATTAACCACTGGGTCCTTGCGGCGAGTTGCCTTCTCCTGATCATAACCGGGTACGGGTTTCTGTTCCAACTCAAGCCGGTCTATGCCCTGTTCGGGAGCAACTATACCATGAAGGTGGTGCACAACTGGACCGGCGTTGTCTTCACGATCTCGCTCTTCGGAACCCTGTTCAACTACCTCGGCGAGTCGCTGGACCTGAGCATCGACGACTGGAACTGGATCAAGGTGGGCGGCGGGTATCTGACCAAGGGACACGTGAACGTACCGCCCATGGGAAAGATCAACACCGGTCAGAAGCTCTACTACTTCGCGATTTTGGCCGGAGGATTGGGGATCATTGCATCAGGGCTCGCCATCTGGCTCATGCCCGGCATGAAGATGCTGATCCTCATCTCGCATCTCGTGCATAACCTGTCATTCGTTCTGTTCGTGGTAGCAGTTCCGATACATGCCTATCTGGGGTCATTCGCGAATCCCGGGCTGATCAAGATCATGATCGACGGCATGGTTCCTCTCGAGGTAGCAAAAAAACGGTATCCGAAATGGATGAAGGAGATCGGGAAACAGTAGAATAATCCCTCTTCCCTCCCCTGAACACGTGAATCGAGAAGTTCATCAGTAAGTGGAAAACCCCCGTCTTTGCATCAAAGACGGGGGTTTTTTCGGGATTCCGTAGTTATTGCCGGACGTATGCTTGACATGAGCAAAAAAAACCCTCAGACCATATTCTTAGGTTCCCTTTTTTTATCTTTCCTCATCCTTGCGGCCGCATCCGGTATTTCCCGGGGGCATGCGGCGGAGAGCCGGAGGATTCATGAAGCGCGCGTTATCGCCGTAAACGACGGAGATACGGTAACGATCAATATGGATAGCAGGGAGCATCGGTGCAGGCTTATCGGCATCGATGCTCCCGAGATGGGACAGGAACCCTGGGGAGAGCGCTCCCGAGAGCATCTCCGGAAAATAGTGAAGGACGGGCAATGGCGGGTATTTGTGGAGACGGACATCGTAAAACGCGATAAATACGAGCGCCTGCTTGTCTATCTCTGGACCGAAGACGGGATGATGATCAATGAGCGGATGATCCTTGAAGGGGATGCCGTGCTGTTTACAATCCAGCCGAACAGCAAATATGCGGACCGGTTCAGGAAAGCCCAGCGCGTCGCGCGCGAGAAGAGGCTCGGCATCTGGGCATCGGACGGGTTAAAGGAACGGCCGCTGGATTACCGGAAGAAACATCCCAGGGAATAGAATTTTTGCTGGATCGTTGCGCTCTTTACCCCTTTACACACGCGAGAGGCCTGACTCGCGCAACTTTTACCGCCAGGTTGGCGGAATGGGCCGCCTCGACGACCTCGGTCACGTCCTTGTAGGATTCCGGAGCTTCCTCGGCAATGCCCGAATAGGAGTGACCCCTGAGCATGATGCCCCGCCCTTCCAGCTCTTTCACGATCTCCCTGCCGTGCCACTGCTTCTTTGCCTGGGTGCGGGACATGGCCCTTCCCGCGCCGTGGCAGGCGGACCCGAATGCCAGATTCATCCCCTCCTTCGTTCCGGCCAGGATATAAGAGGACGTGCCCATGGTGCCTCCGATCAAAACCGGCTGGCCTACATCCTTGTATTCCTGAGGCAGGTCCATCTCGCCGGGTCCGAAGGCTCGCGTGGCTCCCTTGCGGTGCACGTACAGCCGCTTCTTTTTCCCGTTCACGATATGGGTCTCCACCTTGCACGTGTTATGACTGATGTCGTAGAGCATCGTGATGCGTCCTTCGGGAAAGACCTCGGTGTATATCTCCCGTACGAGGTGCGTGATGATCTGGCGGTTGGCAAGGGCGCAGTTGATGCCTGCCGACATGGCGCCGAAATACGTTTGCCCTTCCGGTGAAGATATCGGCGCGGACACCAATTCGCGGTCCCTGATATTGATCTTATACTTCTGGATGGCGTAGGCAAGGTTCCTGAGCGCATCCGTTCCGATCTGGTGGCCGAGACCTCGTGAACCGCAATGGACCGAGATCACGACGTCATCGATGTTCAAGCCCATGGCCTGCGCAGCCTTAGCGTTATAGATCTCGTCCACAACCTGCACCTCGAGGTAATGATTGCCCGACCCGAGGGTCCCCATCTCACGGTGCTGCCGTGTTTTCGCCGTTTCGGAAACGTTGGCAGGCTCAGCGCCGTCGATTCTTCCCCCCTCTTCAATGTACTGCAGATCGTCCTTGACGCCATATCCTTTTTTCACGGCCCATTCTGCTCCGCCCACGAGCATTTCATCGATCTGGCCGGACGAGAGTTTGATCAGTCCTTCTGAGCCGACACCGGCCGGCACGCGGTTGAAGAACTGGTCGACCAGCGTCTTGAGCCTTGGCATGACGTCCATCCTGGTCATCCCGGTCTTCATGGTACGCACGCCACAGGAGATGTCGAAGCCTACGCCGCCCATCGAGATGACGCCGCCCTCCTCCGGGTCGAATGCAGCCACACCACCGATCGGGAACCCGTATCCCCAGTGGGCGTCAGGCATGGCCATTGATGCGGTCTGGATGCCGGGCAGCATTGCCACGTTCATCACCTGCTCGCGGACTTTTTCGACCATCTCCCGGACCAGTTTCTCGCTCGCGAAAATCCTTCCGGGAACATGCATGCCTCCCTGCATCGGTATCTCCCAGAGATGGTCGTTTATTTGGATCAGGGTTTTGATATCCATAATGGCCCCCAGAAGACAGGTATCAGGCAGCGGGGAAACCAGAAGGAACCGGTCCTATCTCCGACTGCCGTGCTCTGTCCTCTGATTATCATACATCCACGACACACTGCGCCGTGTAACCATTGTCTCCGGCTGCAACGCTCAACAGGTGATACGTTGCTCCCTTGACCTCGACGCCGGGTTCATGACGGGTCTTGTCCAGATTCTCGCCCCAGGCGATGCCGCGCAGCGTCAAGTCCTGTATCGTTACCTCGAAGGTCGAAAAAACCATCCGCTCGATGTCCGAAAGCGAAAGCAGCGCGTTCAGCCATTCCACCAGAAGCAGTTCAACGTCAGGAGCAGATACGGTAATGATCCTTTGTTCTTTAGGGACGATCCTGCCGACGTTCACCATCACGGAATACAGGGCTCGGGCGGTGTTTTCGAAAGCCTCCTCAAGAGTGCGGCCGGACCCGCGGATGCCGATGTCCGCCTCGTGTTCGAAGGTTTCATAGGGTAAGAATGTCATAGACAGTAAAGGTCACGGGCAGGAAGCCCGTTTTGGCCGCAAGATACGTATTCACGGTTCAGCCCCACGCCCCATCGATCACTGATCCGCAATATGAGCATTTCCCATCTACAATCCTGTTCTCCTGCACGTTGAATCCGGTCCGCTTCACGATCGTTTTCGTGCAATGCCAGCAGCGGGTGTCCTCGCCGTCACCCGGCACATTGCCCATATAGACGTACCGCAGCCCCGCGTCGATGCCGATCTGCCTCGCCCGGTGCAGGGTTTCCACGGGCGTCACCGGCTGATCGAGCAGCTTGTAGGTCGGGTGAAAGCGCGAGACGTGCCAGGGGATATCCTCCCCCACCGATTTGATGAATTCCGCGATCCCTCTAAGCTCTGCTTCTGAATCATTGTGTCCCGGGATAACCAGGGTCGTGATCTCGATCCAGATGCCAAGCTTTTTGTACAGCGTGATCGCGTCCAGCACGGGCTGCAGCCGGGCACCGCATATTTTTTTATAGAAGTTGTCCGTAAAACCCTTCAGATCGATATTCGCCGCATGAAGAACAGGAGCGAGGGTCTTCAGCGCTTCCGGGGTGATATACCCGTTGGTAACGAAGACGTTCTTGAGACCGCTCTCCGCTGCCAGCAGCGAGGTATCATAGGCGATCTCAAAATAGATCGTAGGCTCTGTGTACGTATACGAGATGCTTGCGCATCGATACGCCCGGGCAGAATCGATCATGGCGCGGGGTAGAATGGGCTGTCCCGGCAGATCTCCCTGCCGTTCGTGGGGCAGCTGGGAGATGTCCGCATTCTGGCAGTGGAGGCAGCGGAAGTTGCATCCGGGCGCGGCTATTGAGTAGGAAAGGCTCCCGGGAAGGAAATGGAACAGGGGTTTCTTTTCGATAGGGTCGATGTTCTGGGCGATGATCTTGTCGTAGACGAGGCTGTAGAGGATGCCGTCGCGGTTTTCACGAACCGCACAGATGCCGCGCTTCCCGTCGGGAATCAGACAACGGTGACTGCACAGGCCGCAAAGAACCTTGCCACCCTCTTTTTTCTCCTGGAACATGGCCTGTTTCACTGATCGGCTCCTGAACTGCGCCGGCAAAGAGAGCAGAGATACGACCTGTCCGCAAGGGAACTGCCCGCGCTTCCTGAAGGAACCCTGACGTGTTGCGGAGAATCTTACAGGGCATCCTGCCTCATCCTCTCTCCCTTCAGCTTGTGCTCCACAGCTTCGGCCTGGATCCTTGTCTTGCAGGAGGAGCAGATGATATCAGGAGAGCTTCTTCCGCAGACCAGACAGTGCCGTTCCGGTCCCGCCTGGACCCCTTCGGCCTGGAAGATCATTTCAAGGAACTCGCTCTCCGTCACATGACCATCCATGTGCAGGTTCACGCCGAAAATCGTCTTCGGAAGGGTCTTGATCGAGAATTTTTTTATCAGCTCAGGAAAATCACTGGCAATGACGATGTCCGTGGTGACGAGGTCGTTTTCGAGTGCGAGGCCGATGGCTGTTTCAGCCACGGGTCTGCACTGAACGCAATCGGTTTCCACGAAGACCTGCATGTGGACGTCCTTCTCAAGATGGGCCAGCGCCCGGCCTATGTTTTCGGGGAACCAGACCCTGCTTTCAGAGACTCCTATGATTACATCGACAAGAATCCTGAGGAACACGTCCTGAACAAGACCATAGAACGTTACCCGGCGGCCGTTGCCCGCCTGCACGACGGTCGCCGGGACCTGTTTAACCCCGTACTGTTCGGCCTTGTCCCGGTCCATGACCTGGTCGTACACCTCGAGCGCAAGTTTCGGTGCCCGCGCCTTGATGGCGCGTACCATGTTCAGCGCCTCGGGGCAGGTCTCGCATCCGGCATCTTTTGTGAAGAGGATCAAGCGGACCGGGCTTTTCAGGCGGGACAGAGCAATCTGCATCTGGTCAAGCAGGTTCATGTCGATCATGGTCTCTTCTCCTTTTATGGCTACCATTATAACAGATTTTGAGGCAAATACGGCTGAAAACGAAGGAACTGCAAGAAAATGCTTGACCCTTGCCGTCGAATTGTTATAATGACGCCAGCGTTAAAAAACTCTCGGGGGAGGGGAAAAACATGACACGCATTGTGGTTCTGCTTATCTGTTTATTCTGTTTGTTGGTGCCGGCGGCCGCATTCGCAGAAAAAGTCGGCGGCGGAGACATCACCTTCACACCCAAGAATGCCAGCCCGGTTGTTTTCAGCCATGAGAAGCATGTGAGTGATAAAGGCCTTAAGTGCACCGGTTGCCACTACGCAATTTTCCAGATGCAGCAGGGGTCGTACAAGATGGACATGTCAAAGCTCAACAAGGGGGACTTCTGCGGCAAGTGCCACAACGGACAGAAATCATTCGATGTCAAGGACCAGAAGAACTGCAACCGGTGCCATAAGTGAGCGAATCTCCTCATGAGGCGATGATGAAGAAAATCTTCAGTACGTTGTTTTTCGTTGCAGTCGTTCCCGCCCTTGCATTCTCCCAGGCGGCCATCGTCAAGGGGGATATTACCTTTACGCTCAAGAACGCCGCGTCCGTCACCTTCAGCCATGACTACCACATAAAGACGAGGGGCGTGAAATGCTCGGCCTGCCATTTCCAGACCTTCGCCACATCCGGGGAAAGTTATCAGATGAAGCGCGAAAAGCTGACGAAGCGGGACTTTTGCGAGAATTGCCACAACGGAATGAAAGGGTTCGACGCCAGGTCGGAAAAGAACTGCAACCGGTGTCACAAACAATAAATAGGAGGCCCCGATGAGAAGGGCGTTTTCCGCCTGTCTTGTTGTTGCTCTTGTTCTGCTGCCCCTGTTCGTCCAGGGAAAAGTCGGTGGTGGTGATGTGGAGTACAAGCCGAAGGGCGCCGGACATGTGTTGTTCCAGCATGAGTACCATGTGAACCTGAAGGGTGCGAAGTGCAACAACTGTCACTACAAGCCCTTCTCGATGTCGGGGGGCGGCTCCTACAAGATGGACATGAAAATGCTCACCAAGGGTGACTTCTGCGGTCTCTGCCATGACGGGAAAAAGGCGTTTGACCTCAAGTCCCCGAGGAACTGCAAGCGGTGTCACAGGGAGTAACTGCTCGATGACGGGGATTTCCCGGATCGAATGCGAACCCCGTCGAGGGAAAAGAGAAGGTCAGGCCTTATGCCTGACCTTTTTTATTTCATCATCCGACCTTATCCGACCTTTCCCGGATCAAGGTATCTCCAGCAGGACCTTCGCTACCTCTTCTGGCCTTACGACCATCATATCGTGTCCTGCATCGATCGGGACCGGCTCAACGCCCAACCGTGCGGCAAAACCTCCTGCAAGCTCCGGCGGCAGGGCCTTATCCCGCAATCCCATGATGTACGTCCTGGGGATGGTCAGACCGTGAAAACGCTTGAGGGGTACCTTCTCAAAGAACACGGCAAGCGGCTGAGGGGTAAGCTGTTTGAGATAAAATTCCCGGTCCTCACCCGTCTGGTCCGTGAAGTAATTGGGCCGGAGAACGTCAATCGGCCCGAAAACCTCCATCGCCTTCCCTTCCAGCTTCCGGATCGTTTCCTGGCGCTCTGTCGTCAGCAGGTCGACCAATGCATCCCCATCCCGGGGGACCACTGCCGCAAGATAGACAAGGTGACGGATCCGGTCAGGCAACTCCTCGGCAACCTTGCTGATAACGATGCCCGACATGCTGTGGCCGACGAGGATCAGATCGCGAAGGTCATTCTTCCTGATGTACGCGAGAACGTCGGCGACATAGGTGCTCATGGTCACCCCCCGGCGGTCGCCGGACCGTTTTCCATGACCGGGCAGATCATAGGCAATGACGATCGCACCGCTCTTTTCCATGAGCGGCCTGATTCTGTCCCAGAGCCAGGCGCCCCGCATGGCGCCGTGCAGAAAGAAATATGTTTTCATGGTTCCTCTCTCAACGGGTAATGATCGCCGCCGGATGCTGAAGGCTGTCGGTTCAGCGCGTCCCGGACGCGGACCTTTCAGTCTCGACGACGCCTGAACGGCATGCATCCCGTGCTCACGCTATCTGCCGGACAGCGCGCAACGGTACCAGAGAACACTGACGCATTGACCGAAAAAACCTCCCACGGTGTCGATGCCGACATCGACAAGGGAACCGGTTCTGGTCGGTAGAAGGGACTGGTGATACTCATCGCCGGCTGCATACACCACGACAATGAAAAGAGAAAAAGATGTCCAGCGCCAGAGCCGCGGTTCGCAGGAGCCCGACCGGAATGCGCGAAACAACACCACGCCCAGAAACATATATTCCGTCACGTGCGCCAGCTTGCGTATGGCTGTGTGGATCAGGTCGATGTCTTCCGGTGAGAGCGAAGGCGCAAGAAGACGCAGGAGAGGGTCAAGGAACGAGGAGGTATTCTGCGAGGAGAACGTTTCCGTTGACATCCAATATATGAACATCATCATGAGAACAACGGGCAGCCAGTATTTGATGTATTTCGTGATGTTCATGCTCACCTGTGGAAAGAGAACAGCGACTTTGGGAAGCGCTGCCGCAGCCGAGAGCAACATGGTCTGCAGAACGCGGGTGACGTCCCGGAGGGACAGCGTATGCTACTGCTCCCCGATCCGGTACTTCTTCAGCTTGTACCTCAGCACCCGCTCGCTGATGCCGAGCCTCCCTGCCGCCCTGGTCTGGACGCCTCCCGAATCTTTCAGCGCTTCGATGATGAGGCCCCGCTCGATGGTATCAAGGGTGTCGTTCAGCGAGCCCTTTAGCTCCTGTTTCGGCGGCCTCTCTTCTCCGGCTGCGTTGCGGACAGGGATCGGCAGGTCGGAAGCGGTAATGACACCGCGCTTGGAAAGGACCACGGCGCGCTCGATGATGTTTTCGAGCTCACGGACATTGCCGGGATAGGTGTAGCGCATCAGCTGATCGCGGGCCTCGGCGGAGATCCCCGAGATCTGCTTCCCGTTCTCCTCGCCGTATTTTTTGATGAAATGGTCAACGAGGCCGGGGATGTCTTCCTTCCGCTCCCGGAGCGGCGGAATGACGATGGAAACGACGTTCAGTCGGTAATACAGGTCTTCCCGGAACCGTTCTTCGCGGATCGCCTTCTCGACATCCCGGTTCGTTGCAGCGATGATGCGAACATCGACCTTGATGGTGTCATTTCCGCCGACCCGCTCGAAGGCGTGCTCCTGGAGCACCCGGAGGAGCTTGACCTGCATGGCAGGCGTCAACTCCCCGATCTCATCCAGGAACAATGTCCCCCGGTCGGCCGCTTCGAATCTCCCGATCCGCCGTGCTGTCGCACCGGTGAAGGACCCCTTCTCATGGCCGAACAACTCGCTTTCGAGCAGCGTTTCGGGCAGTGCCGCGCAGTTCACCTTCACCAGCGGAAAGTTCGCCCGGGGGCTGTTGTAGTGGATCGCTTTCGCCACGAGTTCCTTGCCTGTTCCGCTCTCCCCCCGGAGCAGGACCGTGGCATTGCTGCCGGCCACCCTCCCCGCGAGGTTCAGCGCCTCTTCCATGGCGCTGCTCGTACCCACGATCTCATCGAATTTATACCGCTCGATGAGCCGCTCCTTGAGCTCCGTGTTCTCCCGGATCAGGCTCTGCCGCTCCGAGATCCTCTCGATCAAAACCACGAGCTGGTCCAGATCGACGGGCTTGGGAAGATAGTCGTAGGCACCCGCCTTGATGGCCTTGACCGCGGTCTCGATGGTGCCGTACGATGTCATGATGATCACGGCCATCTCCGGATTGATCTTGCGGACCTGATCGGACGATTGAAGAGCATCCACACCCGGGATGTTGCAGTCCGTGAGAAAAACATCGAACCGCTCGCGCCGTATCGCATCCAGGGCTTCGTCAGGCGACCCCACACCCAGAACATCGTACCCGCCGGCGGACAGATGATCGAGGATCCGCGCCCGTTCGCCTGCTTCATCATCCATGATCAATACGCGTGCATCCTGCATTGCGCTACTCCCGGCAGCGGGTCTTGCCGCCGCTCATCTCGTCCGCGAGATCCAGAAGTATTCCCTCCCGGAGCCCCCAGTCGCTCACCAGCGCCTTCTTGAAGCCGAAATGCCGCATGATCTCCTCCATCACCAGAGCGCCGGCCAGGATGATGTCCTCGCGGCCGCGTTCCAGGCCGGGAATGCTCCGACGCTCGCTGATCGTGCTTCTGCCGAGCTGCAGGACCAGAGCGGAGATCGCTTCCCGGGTCAGCGCCCAACGGTGAATCCGGACGGGATCATATGCGTCGAGCCGCAGATCCATTGCAGCCAGCGTCGTGACCGTGCCTGCAGTCCCCACAAGAAGCCTCCCGGAAGCCACTGTGTCAAGAGCGGGAAGTGCATTCAGCCCCTTCTGGATCCACTGTCTGAGCCTCTCCAGCTCTTCCGGGAACGCCGGATCATGCTTGAAGAACCGTTCCGTGAGATAGACCGCGCCCAGCGGCAGGCTGGCCTCGTTCGTCTTCCCGTTGCGGTCCCGGGTTATGATCTCGGTGCTCCCTCCGCCGATATCAACTATCATGGCCTCGTCGAGACCGGCGTCGGGCACGCCCCTGAGTGCGGCGAAGACCCCGAGTACCGTGAGTCGTGCTTCCTCTTCGCCGGTTATCACCTGTACCGCGATCCCGGTCCTTTCCCGGACTTCGGCGATGAAGGGACCTGCGTTTTCGGCCTGCCTGAGCGCGCTCGTGCCGACGGCCCGGACCGCCGTAACGCCGAACTCGTCGATACGCTTCCGGAAGCCGGCAAGCGCCGCGAGGGAACGTTGGCGGGCCTCGGGTGACAGCAAGCCGGTCCCGTCGAGTTTTTCACCCAGCCTGGTGATCCTTCTGTCGGAATGGATTTCGCGGATTGAGCCGGAGATGGCCTCTGCGATGAGAAGGCGGAGGGTGTTGGTTCCGATGTCGATCCCCGCAAGGATCATCAGATGAGCATGTCCCTGAACAGCTTGCCGTAGGCCTTTACGCGCATCGCGAGCAGTTTCGCGATCGTGTGCACGAGCCGGGCCGCGGTCCGGGGATCAAGGTCCATGAGCGCCTGGAAATCCGCGCGGGAGAGCACCAGGAGCTCGACGACCGTCTCGGAACGCGCGGAGACCATCCGGCTCTCCTCCTGCAGCAGGGCGAGCTCACCAAAGAACTCGCCCGGACCGAGCAGCAGCAGCGATTTTTCCTCGCCCTCACCTGCCATGATCGAGATCCTGACGTTGCCGCTTTTGATCACATAGAGGGACTCGGACGGCATTTTTTCAGCGAAGATGGTCGTATTCGGCCGTATCTGGCGTTCCTGGAACAGCCCCGCCGCGAGATCAATTTCTTCCCTGCTGCTGCCTTTGAACAGCACCGTTTTTTGAAGCAGTTCAAGATTGTCCATAGTGAGAGAGCGTCCCCCGATCGATCGAACGCCTAGTGCCCAGTATAGGCCGGCAACTTTTCCTTGTCAAGAAATTGTGCGGTACTTTGCCGGCCTTCCTGCCGGCGAGACCGCGGCAGCCATGCATCACCGCTCCCGGTCAAGCGCCTGACGCACGATTGTGAGCAGCTCGTGGGGCACGATCGGCTTGGGTAAAAAATGCAGGTTCTCCGCGAGGATCCCTTTTTTGTCGATGATGTCGGCCGTATACCCGCTCATGAACACCGCCTTGATATCCGGGTCGACGTTCTTGACCGTATCGTACACTTCCTTCCCGTTCTTTTTCGGCATGATCACATCAAGGAGGAGCAGGTGAATCTTTGACTGATGACGGCTGATTACGGCAAGTGCGTCCTGACCGTCGACGGTTTCAATGACCTGGTAGCCGTTTCCCCGGAGTACGAGCCTGATCAGCGTGCGAACATCAGGGTCGTCTTCGGCGACCAGAATGGTCTCCGATCCGCCCCGCGGCAGCGGGAGAGGCTGCTTCTCGGCAAGGGAGCCGGAGCCTTCGATCAGCGGAAGATAAAGGCTGAACCGGGTTCCCTTACCGGACTCGCTCTGCAGGGTCACAAATCCGGCATGCTGCTGGATGATGCCATACACGATGGACAGGCCCAGACCGGTCCCCTTTCCCGTTTCCTTGGTCGTAAAGAACGGTTCGAAGATCTTTTCCCTGATCCGTTCATCGATTCCCATGCCCGTGTCCGAGACGGCGATGAGCGCGTACGGTCCCGGCTTTCCGCCTGCCGCCGCGGCCGGGGTTTCGGAGACCCCTGTTTTCGAAATCCCGATGGTAACGCGGCCGCCGTTCGGCATCGCATCGCGGGCATTGGTGCAGAGATTGATCAGGACCTGTTCGATATTCCCGCTGTCGGCCAGCACTATGACGTCATTCGCTTCGAAACTCGTACGCAGCTCGATGTGTTCACCAATGAGCGTCGCGAGCAGCTTCTCGATGCCGGCAACGATGACGTTCAGGTTGACGGGCTTGGGGCTGATCACTTGCTTCCGGCTGAATGCGAGCAGGCTGCGGGTCAGATTCGCTGCGCGGTCGGCCGAGGAGATGATATGCTCCGCGTGGTGGGCGAGCGGGCTGTCTTCGGCCAGGTCGAACACGAGCAGGTTCGCATATCCCATGATTGCCGTCAGGATGTTATTGAAGTCATGGGCGATGCCGCCGGCAAGCTGGCCGATGGCCTCCATTTTCTGGGACTGCACCAGCTGCTGCTCCAGCCGCCGCTTTTCCGTCACGTCATGAAAGGCGCCCCGGTAGGTCCAGCCTGGGCCCGGCGCCTCGCGGACGATCGAGGCAGTGACCAGTACCGTCAGCCTTTCGCCATCGCTCCTGCGCAGAGTGACCTCGTGGTCCTTGACGAGGCCCTGCCTGAGCAGCATGCTCTGGAGGATCGTATGCTGCTCAGGCTGGTCAAACAAATCCCGGGCCGGATCCAGGGCCTGGAGGGCGTCAGCCGACGCGTACCCGAACAGGTCGGCGCCTGCGCGGTTGATGTCCAGGAATTTCCCGTCCTGAGAGCAGATGAAGATGACGTCCTTGGACTCCTCGAAAATGACGCGGTATTTTCGTTCTGATTCCTTGAGGGCCTGCTCGGTACGTTCCCGGACCGCCATTTCCTGCTGCATACGGTCGAGCGCGACGGTCAGCTCGGCAGTATGGCGCTCCACCTTGTCATGGGACGCCTGCAACTGGACCAGCATTTGATTGAATGCGCCTGCCAGATCGGAGACTTCGTCATTGCTGCGAATGTCGATCAGACGGTCCAGCTTTCCTTCCGCGATATCGCGTGTCGCCTGGTTCAGGTCATTGATCGGTGCAATGATCCGGCGGGTGACCAGGATCGTCACGATGACGCCGGCAATGATGATCAGGGACGTGAAGATCGCGATCGATACAATGATATGCCGGAGCCTGCTTCGAAGCGCTTCCTGCGATACGCCGAGGTGAATAGAGCCGATCACGCCCGGCCCGGCATCTGGCGCGGCCCGTGTGACGGCGGGACCATTGCTGTCCTGAGTGACGACGGGCGCCACTATGTTCACGTAGTGCTTGCCGTCCTCCCTGTTGTAAAAGGGCTGATAACGGATCAGCCGCGCTTCCCGTCCGCCCTCTACCCGGGGCATTGCAGGGATATGGATGGGAAAGTCCTCGGCTGTTTTATAGAGCAATACCCGCTCATCTGCGTTCAGGATGAAGATGTAAGCAATGGAGGGATCGGTGCTGACCAGGTTGATGATCTGGCGCAGTGCAGCTTTGTCCTCGGTGGAAATGCCCTGCGCGCTGTTCTGGGCGATCATGAGGGCAAGGGAGCGGCCATGGTCGAGCAACAGCTCGTAGTCATTCTTCTGCTCATCCCGGATGGCATATACGCCGATGACGAACGCTGTTGTCAGGACGAGCGCGCTGGTCAACACAATGAGCTTGGTTCCCAGGTTGAGCCGCCTGTTCCCTCTGGTTTGCAATCAGTTCTCCTTTGCCGGGACCGCCATGATCGATCGTCGCGCCGAAAGAGTGACAAGGCCTTTTTTTGCTCCCCGGGGCTTCTTTACATGCCTGGCAAGGGTGTAGGTCACCGATACCTTCCCTGACGACCTGCCCTTGCTGTAGAACGCAGCAAGGGACGCCGCCCGCGTGAGGACATCCGGCGGCAACGGGTCCTTCCGGGGATTCCTGATCACCACGTGAGACCCGGGAAGCCCTTCTGCATGGAGCCAGATATCGTCCGGCATGGCCAGTCTGGTCGTGAGCTGGTCGTTGCCGGCAGCGCTTTTCCCGATTAGGATCTCCCATCCTTCGAAGACAACCCGGCGAAACGGCACTGCCGGCGCCCCCGGACGTTTTCGCTGCTGTCCTCCGCGGGGAGTCCCGCCGAACCCCTGTTCCGCAAGCCGCGACCGTACCGGGGCAAGGTCCTGCTCCGTCTTGGCCTGCTCGGCTTCATCACAAAGCTCACGCAGCAATGCCGCCTCGTCCCTGGTGGCCCGGAGCCGGGAATCAATGATCTTCTGCGCAGCTTTTGCCTTCTTGTACCGCTTAAAGTACTGCTCCGCGTTTGCGATCGGGGATCGCTCCGGATTCAGTGTTATCCGGACCAACTGTCCGTCAAGACCGGCCAGTTCCGCCTCGTACATCCCCGTTTTGAGCGCGTGCAGGTTCGCCAGGATCAGGTCCCCCGCTTCTTTATGCCCCTCAGCGTTACGGGCAGCCGCGTCGTCCTGCAGGAGAGCCTCGAGCCTCCGTGCCGTTTTCCGCTGCTGTTTTTTTATCGCTGATACAAGCAGCGATCGGGCGTCTGCGAGCCGCTTCAGCCCGAGGACATGATCATAATGGAGCTCGGCCATGCGGTTCGCCTGCCCTTCCTCTCCCGGCTGTGCGGCATCCCCCGGCAGATCGGGAGATCCCCCTTTGCCCGGCTGCGATACCTTCTTCTCCGGGAATACGTACCGGGCTCCGGGAACGAGCAACCGGACTGATTGGTTCGAGAGGGAGGTCTGGTAATAGGTTGCCAGGACGGCGCCGGTCTCATCGGTCACGATCAGATTCGATGAAGGCCCCATGAGTTCGAACAGAAGCACATGGACCCTGCCCTGTCGTGAGAAACGGATGGCGGCAATGCGGTCCCGGTTCAGAAGGGCTGCGCTCACGACGCGGCCCGCTGTGATCCGGCTTTTGAGGAACTGTGAGAACGGATGCTGCACGGGAGCGGCAGGCGGCTTCCTCGTCACAAGGTGAAGGCGCGGCTGGGAACGGTTCGGCGAAAGGATCAGCAGGAACGTCCTGGCGATTCCGCGAAGAACAAGGACGATCTCTTTTCCCTCGCTGTCGTATACGCGCTGAACACGCGCTCCCGGCAGGAGACCGGAGAGTTCATCTATGACTGTCGACAGCAGTTGAAAGTCCACGCCCGATTTGCTCCGCTTCCGACCCGCACCGCGTTCATGGAATGTTCAGCATCTTATGGACCTGCGGGATGATCCGTACGTCTCCGATGACCCGCAGAGCCGCAACCTGAAAATGGAGGAGCTGGCAGCCATGAGGCGTCGATGCCCCGTCCGCGGGCTGGATGACCAGCGTACCGGATGGATCATGGTCGGCGAGGAGGCGGGCCGCTGTCAGAATATCCTGCTCATCGGTGTCCCGCGTAACCACCGCCTTGCCGAACAGGGATTTTCCCCGGCAGGCGGCAAGGAACTTTTTGTGCTCCTCCCAGAACGGCCGGAGGCCGGTAGCGGAGGGCAGTTTGAAGTCCATGCTCACCGTGTCGACCAGGTCCCGGAGGCCGGCCATGGCTTCGTGGCAGATGCCGTTCGTTTCGAGATAAACGAGACACCGCGGTCTCATCCCGGGAAGCCACACACCCAGAAATGCCTGCTGAAGAAGAGGCTCGCCGCCGGTCAGGCTGATCACGGGCCGGGCAAAACCAGGCGGGATCAGCCGGGAGCATAACTGGGTGAGCTTCTGGCAGGTCATATCTGCCGGCAATTCTTCGTGGTCGAGGGAGGCGCTGTCCCGCTGCACGCGGCAGAAGGAGGTCTGGCCGTGGATCGCAGATTCATCCCTACCGGGCGTGTCGCAGTACTGACAGGCGATGTTGCAGCCTCCAAAACGGACGAAGATCTGGCGTTGGCCGACCCAGGGACCTTCTCCCTGAATTGATGAGAATATTTCGATCACCGGTGCCGTAAGCATAGGCAATAATACCGGACTGAATCGGGAATTACAAGAACTGAGCGTTTCCTGTCAGGGCAAAATAGTCGTCCGAGGCGCGTGAAGACGTTAAAGACGGGGTCCATAAATCCGATATATGGGTAAGTAGAGACGCAGCTTGCGATTTTCTTTGTCTTGACAAAAAAATATAAATCAGGTAACTTAGGTATCAGGTTGGAGGACGAATGGTTCGGAAAATTCCTTTTATTATTCTTGCAGTTACCTTTTCAATTTTGGCGACGTTCCAGGCTGTTCGGGCTGAACAGCAGGCATCCGCGTCGCCCCTGCCCGCTCAGGCCATTCCGTCACAGTTGAAGCCCCCTTCGGAAGACGTGGCACAGCTCGACGAGGTCATAGAAGATAACATCGACATCAAGCCCTATCACATACCGATGGTCCTGAACGACAGCGTAGAGAACCATCTTGAGTACTTCAAAACCCGGGGCCACGAGGTGTTCCAGCGGTGGCTCGACCGTTCCGCACGGTACATACCGATCATGAAGGACATCTTCCGGGAAAAGAACCTTCCCGAAGACCTTGTGTATGTTGCCATGATTGAGAGCGGGTTCAACCCCTATGCGGTCTCCTGGGCGAAGGCGGTCGGACCGTGGCAGTTCATGCCGGCAACGGGAAAGCTGTACGGCCTCAGGATCGACTGGTGGGTAGACGAACGCAAAGATCCGATCAAGTCCACGCAGGCTGCTGCAGAGCACCTCAAGGACCTGCATAACCTGTTCGGTTCCTGGCCACTCGCCCTGGCCTCTTACAATGCAGGAGCCGGCAAGGTCCAGCGAGCCGTTCTCAGGACGAGGTCCGAGGATTTCTGGGACCTGAAGGCATCCCGATATATCAGGAAAGAAACGAAGAACTACGTGCCCAAATATATGGCTGCCACGATCATAGCCAAGAACCCGGAAGCCTACGGGTTCACGGTCTCATCCTTCGATCCGTTCAAGTACGACGAGACGGTGATCGAGGACAGCACTGACCTGAGGCTTATCGCAAAATGCGCGAATTGCACCTACGAAGAGATCAAGGAGCTGAACCCGGAGCTTCGGCGGTGGATCACGCCTCCGCAGGCGGACCGGTACACGCTCCGGCTCCCCTCGGGCAGGAAAGAGATCTTCCTGGCAAATTATGCGGCAATACCGCCGGAACAGAAGATCAAGTGGGAGCGCCATGAAGTAAAGCGCGGCGAAACGCTGGCAGCCCTGGCGAAAGAGTACAACACCTCACCGGAGGCCATCTGCGATATCAACGGGCTCAAGAAGAAACGCATAACGCCGGGCAAGCACATCCTGATCCCCCGGGATATCAACGCGAAGTCGCAGGAGTTGGGCTTTTTGACACCGGGGCAGTCAATGAGGCAGCAGCAGATCCTGTACCGGGTACGAAGCGGTGAAACGCTCTCCCGGATCGCCAAGAAGCACAATGTGACCGTCGCGGATATCCGGGAGTGGAACAAGGGCATTGGCAGCACGGTGCGGGCGGGCCAGAAGATCAAGCTCGTCGTGGATGTTGACCAGATCTAGGCGGTCAAAGCATTGCAACTTCAGGAAAGCCGAGGGCGGGGAGCATATCCCCGCCCTTTTTCGTTCTCCCGGCGTCAACGGGCCGGCATTCATGGACGTGTGCCAGAGCGGCCCGCTTCTCATTTTGTAGACGTCCTCGAAACTCATTTTGTCAATTCCCGGAACGTCGCCGGCGTCCGGAATGGCGATCATTGAACCAGGACCCCGCCATGATGCATTCCGATACAGTTTGCCTGTTGAGCAAGATCGGTATTGAGGATCATCATGCGGCAATCGTGATCTGATTACTTGCTCTTGCCTGATGTTGTCTGCTTCGAGGCATCTCCCTGCGGAGATACGGAAGCGGGCTGAGACTCGATCTTCTGGACCTTGCCCATGGCTTCGACACCCCAGGTGGTGCCCGCAAGCCTGTCGGCGATCATTTTATATTCCTTCTGCGATTCAGCTGCATTTCCGGAAGCCTCATAGAGCCTGGCGAGTTCAATGGAAGCGGCACCGGGGCCTGACAATGCCTCGGCCTGCTTGAATGCCTTGATAGCGTCCGCCTGCTTTCCCATACCGGCATAGAGATACCCCATGCGCTGGTAGGCTAGTCCAGTCAGCAGTTCTTCGTTCTTGTACCCCGTTATGAACGACTGGTATTCCTGAAGGGCCTCGTCGGCTCTCCCCATATTCATGAGACAATTGCCGGCATACAGTCCGGCCATTGCGCCGCTCAGCGTTGAAGAATATTTCTTCTGCACATCCCTGAAGAGGCCAAGTGCCGCGGCATAATCGGGTCGTGACCCGGAAGCCGGGCTGTAGCGTTCATAGGCCGAATCAAACAGAGGCCCCGCCTTCTGCTCGTCCAGGGAGCGCTTGAGAACAAATCCTCCTCCCAGCAAGAGGGCGATCGCCAGGATCGATACGGCTATCATGACGAACTTTCTGTTCCGGGCATAGAAATCCGAGGCAATGTGCGCCCACGTTACGATCTGCTGCTCAGGCTGCTTCTTCGCTGCTTGTGATCTTTTCTTGATCGTGGCCATTCATGAACCTCCATCTGATATGAGTGCGAAATGGAAATGAAAAAAAGGGACTCGGCGGTGGACGTTGTCACTGCTTGAGCATCTTTTTCGCTTTTTCAGCGAGCGCCCTGGAATTCCCGAGAACGTCGCCGATGCGGTCTGCGTCCAGCCCTGCGCCCAGCAGGACCTCCCGGGCGAATTCGTCCGTGATGAGGTCGCCCGGTTCGTGGGTGTCCGTGTCGATCACAAGCTTTGCGCCGGTCAGACCGGCAATCCTGGCCACGTGACCGTTCGACAGGCTGTGTCCCTTGCGGGACGAGATCTCGAGGTGTACGCCGTTCTTTGAGGCCAGCTCGGCTTCCTCCGGCGTGATGAGTCCGGGGTGGGCCAGGATGTCCACCCCTGCCTCGATCGCCGCCCGGTTCGTGCCGGGATGGACGGGCTCGACCAGGGTCTCCCCGTGCGCCACCACGACAGCGGCCCCGAGGGCCCTTGCCCGCTCGGTCAGCTCGGCAAAGGTCTCGGGCGGGATGTGCGTGAGTTCGATGCCGGGAAGCGCGACGATCTTCCAGCGACGCGACAGCTCCCTGCAGGCCGTGGCCACCCGGGGAATGGTGAAATCCAGGTTCGAGGCGTCGGCATGGTCAGTTATCGCGATCACCTCGTAGCCTTTCATGATTGCGCGGCGGACGAGCTCCGACGGGACGAGAACGCCGTCGCTGAAAAGAGAATGGGTATGGAGGTCGATCATGGTACCACCTTTGGCGAAATGGACATTTAATTTACAGATCCCGCTCGATGCGCGCCTTCCCCTGCCAGCTTCCCCGCTGCTCCATGCGCCTATCGAGGTCGCGGAGCAGCTCGCTCCGCGTCTTGTTCCAAACGGGAGCGATCAGGATCTCGTCCGGCGCCGCCGCGAACAGCCGCTGCAGGACGATGTCCGGGGACAGCCGCTCCAGGAAATCGACGAGGATGTCGAGGTATTCATCGTATTGGAACGTCGGAAAGGGATTCTTGGTGTAATGATCCGCGAGCGCCGTCTCCTTCACGACCTGGAGCTGGTGTATCTTCAGGAATGCGATGGGCTGCTGCGACAGCTCGCCGGCCATGGCGAGCATCTCGTCCCTGGTCTCCGTGGGGAACCCGAGAATGAGGTGTGCCCCGACATGGATGCCCCTGCCAGCGGTCAGGGCCACGGCCTTCCTGAAGCATTCGTAATCATGGCCCCGGTTGATGAACCGGAGCGTCTTGTCGTAGACGGACTGGACGCCGTATTCAACGAGGATGAACCAATCCTTCGCGAGCCGCTCAAGCAGTTCCACTTTTTCTGGGTCAACGCAGTCGGGCCTCGTTCCGATGGCGAGGCCGACGACCCCGGGGTGGTCGAGCGCTTCCCGATAGAGGCGCTCCAGCACGTCAACGGCGGCATAGGTGTTGGTGAAGGGCTGGAAATAGACGATGAACTTCTCCGCCCTGTACCGGGAGCGCAGGTACGGGATGCCGTTCGTGATCTGGTCCCGAAGAGAGAGCGAACTGGCGCAGGCCGTAGGTCTGAAGCTGTCATTGTTGCAGTAGATGCAGCCTCCCGTGGCTATGCTGCCATCGCGGTTCGGGCACGTGAATCCGGCATCCACGTTCACCTTATAGACCGGCTGACCGTACAGGTCCTTCATGTACTGTCCAAAGGCGTTATAGCGGCGTATCGCCTGTTTGACCGGTATTGCTGACGTTTTCATGGTTAGCAGTAATTTTCCCGAAGACGGGGAGACAGTGAATTTGTCCGTGTAATATACCAAAAGGAAAGGGAAAAATCCAGAAGTGAATTCGGAAGAAGGGATATCATCAAACCTTTTGTTATGCTGTTGTTCAGCGTGCAGGGGGCAATACCATTCTTCTATTCCAGCGTGCTTACTCGGCCGCGTCCCTGACCCATGCAAGAAAGTCCTGCGCAACAGGCAGCAGTTCCTCGATATCCCCGCGCGTCACGGCCACTTGACCTTTACACTCGCATGACGGCTTGAGTTCGAAGGCCCGGCTAAGAGCATCGACGAACCGCTTGTCGAAACCGGCGGTCCGGGCGAACTCGCGCTCGAACCGCTCGATGGCCGAGCTCTGCATGGGCGCGTCCAGACTGCGCGCCCGGAGCAGACCCAGAACGGGATGCAGGAACGCGTAGTACAGGCTGTTGATCACAAAGTTCAGCTCCGCACCTTCGGCCAGAAGCGCCCGCGCTTCTTCGAGGGCCTCCTGTGCCTGCGCCAGCCTGGTTTTCACGATCTCCTGCATGTGCCGGTTTCTCCCTGCCTGAGAATCTTTCCGTTGCCGTGTCCGGACCCTACCTCGTCCACGTCGTCGTTCTGCCGATGAGCGAAATGCCGATGTAACCCCTCAGGTGCAATTGATCCGGAGATACGAGCGTCATCTTGCCGCTGTAGGTCTTCCCGTTCTTCGGATCGTACACCTTGCCGTCCTTCCACAGGCCGTCTCCGGCAAAGACGAAATCCCGCACGATCTGGAGGCCGATGATCGGGACGGTCCTGAGCCCGGGAACGGGATTGTTATGGTCGAGCTTCGGCGTTCCCGGTTTGCCCTCCTCTGACCCCGCAGGGTAGTTCGGTTCCTTGAGCGACACGATCCTGCCGCAGTATTTTTCGCCGCATTTGAACAGCTCGATCCTCGCGTCCTTCTCCTCGTTGTTCCAGACGCCGAGAATGCTGTCACGATCCGAGGCGAAGAGGGGGAAGGCAGACAACAGCATCATGCCTGCAAAGAGCGCAGCAAGAACGGTTTTCATTGTTTTCCTCGTTTCAACAGGGATCTCACGACCTTCATATTCCTCGGGTCGTCCTCCTCGGTTTCCTTCGGCGTTTCCATGACCTTGGGGACGCTGCTGAAGGCGGGATGATTGAGCAGTTCCTGAAAGCCGTCCAGGCCGATCCTGCCGTCCCCGATATGCCAGTGGCGGTCGATGCGGGAGTTGAAGTCGCGCAGGCAGTCGTTCAGGTGCATCCCCTTCAGACGCTGCAGGCCGACCGTTGCATCGATCTTCTTCGCCAGGCAGTCCACATCCTTCTTCGTCCTGATATCGTAGCCGGCAGCGAATCCATGACAGGTGTCGTAGCACATGCCGATGCGCGAGGGATCATGCAGGCGCGAAATGACCTCCTGGACCTGTTCGAGCGTATACCCCACATCACCGGCCTCCCCTGCGGTGTTTTCGAGCAGGACCGTTGCTTTCGGATCGTGCAGCTTCATAGCCATGTTTACAGCGTCGGAAACCCGTTCGATCATCCACTCGGCACTCTGGCCTTTTGCCGACCCCAGGTGGGTCACCAGAAACTCGGCGCCAAGAGCATCTGTCCGCTCAAGGTCGATCACGAACTGTTCGATCGATTTTTCGTACAGATCGGATTTTGGGGAAGCAAGGTTGATCAGGTAGTTCGTATGGACGAACACGGGAGCAATGTCCCACTGCTCCCGAAGTCTCTTGAATTCCGCTATATCATTCCTATCAAGCGGCTTGACGGTCCAGCCCCGGGGGTTCCTGCTGAATATCTGCATGCAGGAGCAGCCGAGTTCGTGGGCCCGGTCGACGGCGAGAGAGAAGCCGCCCGATATGGAAACATGAAAACCAAGTTTCATATTCATAGGAGCCCTGATGTTCGCGGATGGTCTATGGATGCATGCGGCATTGTCCGGTCAGCTGCTTTTTTCGGCCAGCCGGTACAATTCCGACTCGCTTATGACCTTGACGCCCAGGTCTCTCGCCTTGTCCAGTTTACTGCCTGCTTCCTTACCCGCCACAACGTAGTCGGTCTTTTTCGAAACGGAACCTGCCGTTCGGCCTCCGTTTCGTTCAATGAACTCTTCGATCTCGTTTCGAGGGCGGGTGAGCGCCCCGGTGATCACGAACGTCCAGTCATGCAAGGGGCCCTGGTCCCTTGATTTACCGCCTTCATAACCGGGATTCGCTATTATGACGCCCAGTTTTTTCAGGGTCTCAAGAGTCTGAAGATTCTCCTTCTCGCTGAAAAAGCCGGACAGGGAAGCGGCAAGTTTCTCGCCCATCTGTTTTATCTCCATGATCCGCTCGGCCGGGACGTGATAGAGATCGTCGATTTTCTCGAAGTTCTTCGCCAGCTGCTTTGCCGCGAACTCACCCACATGGAGAATGCCGAGGGCGTACAAAAACTTGCTGAGTGTGGTCTTCTTGCTCTTTTCTATGGCGTCGATCAGGTTCTGCGCAGATTTTTCCGCGAACCGGGGCAGCTCCAGCAGCTGTTCTTTCCTGAGCCGGTAGAGGTCGACGAAATGCCTGATCAGCCCTTTTTCATACAGAAGCTCCACGCTCTTTCCGCCAAGCCCCTCGATGTCCATTGCCCCGCGTGACGCGTAGTGGTAGATGCGTTCCAGCACCTGGGCGGCGCAGTTGAGGCCGATGCACCGGAAGGCCACCTCCCCTTCATCGCGCACGACACGGGACCCGCAGACCGGGCAGTGCGAGGGAGGAGGAAATTCCCGTTCCTGACCCGTGCGCTTCTCCTTGATCACGGTCACAATATGGGGGATCACATCCCCGGCCCGCTCGACCACGACCGTATCGCCGATCCGGATGTCCTTTCGCTCGATCTCGTCCCAGTTGTGGAGCGTTGACCGGGAGACGGTTACACCGCCAATCGGGACCGGCTTCAGCATTGCCACCGGCGTGATCGTTCCCGTCCTTCCCACGCTCGCGATGATGTTCTCGATCTGCGTCGTGCCCTGGTGGGCCGCGAATTTGAACGCGATCGCCCATCGCGGCTCGCGGGTCTTGAAACCGAGCTCGCGCTGCAGCCTGAACTCATTTACCTTGACGACGGCCCCGTCCGTTTCGAACGGCAGCTTCGGCCGCTCTCCCTCGATCTTTTTGATGGCCTCGATCACCTTATCGATGCCGGTCACGACAGAAAAGCGAGCCGGAGTCGGGAAGTGGGCCTGCTTGAGCCATGCGATGAAGTCCGTCTGACTTTTAAAATCGATCCCTTTTGCCGCTCCGAGGCCGTAGCAGGCCATATGGAGCTTCCTCTTCTCCGTTACCGTCGGATCGAGCTGACGAACGGAACCGGCTGCGGCATTGCGGGGATTGGCGAAAAGGGTTTCTTCACTCTTCTCACGTTCCTTATTCATTTTTTCGAATTCATCTATGTCCATATAGACTTCACCGCGGATGTCGATCTCAGCAGGAATGTCCACGCCTTCTATCCTGAGCGGTATGGCCTTTACGGTCTTGATGTTCCGGGTAACTTCTTCACCCTCATACCCATCACCACGAGTGGAAGCGCGCGTTAGGCGACCTTTTTTATAAGTCAGTTCTATAGCAAGACCATCATATTTCGGCTCAACTGTATACTCTAAATCTCCTTCATAAGTACCTATTCTCTCAATGAGCCTCTTTTTTACTCTCTGATCAAAATCACGCACTTTATCATAGCTGAATGCATTCTCCAGTGATAACATTGGTTCGGTGTGCTTAACTTTTTCGAATTTATCGAGCGGTGGCGCGCCGACACGCTGGGTTGGGGAATCAGGCAGGCTGTAACCGTACTTTGTTTCGATCTCCTGAAGACGCCTGAAGAGACGGTCGTATTCTTCGTCTGAGATGACCGGTGCATCGAGGACGTGGTACCGGTAATTGTGCTCGTTGATTTGTGCTGTAAGCTTCTCGATCTCTTTCTTGATGTCTGCGGGAATTTTTTTCATGGGCACTGGAAACCAAATCCGGATGACGGAAGTCCGGACCGGGCATGCAGGATGCCGAGCCCGTTAATGCAGGCTACTCGGCGCTCTTCTCTTCCAGCTGATAGTCCTTGATCTTCGTCAGCAGCGTCTTGTAGCTCACCTGCAGGACCTCGGCGGCGCGGGACTTGTTCCCGCCGGTCTGCTTCAGCACCTGACGGATCCTGCGCGACTCGGCGATGCGCGTGGCTGCCTCGGCTATGGCATGGAGCGGGCCGTCCATGGGAACGTGTTCGGACAGGGCGTTGATGATGTTCGTCTCGCTGATCCCGAGGTCCTGGGCCCTGATGACGCCGCCGTCCGCATAGATCACGGAGCGTTCGATCACGTTTTCGAGCTCCCGCACGTTCCCCCGCCAGGGAGACTTCATCAGGATCTCCATGGCCTCATCGGAGATCGCGAGCGGACCCTTCCGCACCTCGGCGGTGTATTTTACCAGGAAGTGCCGGGCCAGGGGCGGAATGTCATCGCGCCGTTCACGCAGCGGCGGAATGGTGATCGGGAACACGTTCAGGCGGTAGAACAGGTCATCGCGGAACAGCTTGGCCGAGACCGCTTTTTCGATATCCTTGTTCGTGGCCGCGATGACCCTGACGTCGATCTTGATCGGCTTGCCGCCTCCCACGCGCTCGATCACCTGTTCCTGGAGCACGCGGAGCAATTTAGCCTGGAGCGCCAGGTCCATGTCCCCGATCTCGTCGAGGAACACCGTTCCCTTGTCGGCGAGTTCGAGCTTTCCGAGCTTGCGCGCATCGGCGCCGGTGAAGGCGCCCCGTTCGTAGCCGAAGAGCTCGCTTTCCAGCAGTTCCCGCGGGATGGCGGCGGAATTGATCGCTACAAAGGGGCCGTCCTTGCGCAGGCTCAGGTAGTGGATGGCCCTCGCGAAGAGCTCCTTGCCCGTGCCGCTCTCGCCGTGTACCAGGACGGTGGCGTTGGTGGGGGCAGCTTTCTGTATCTTTGCCGTGATCTCCTGGAGCTGGGTGCTTTTCCCGATGATCTTCGGAAGGCCGAGCCTTTCGGCGAGCTCTTCCTTCAGCAGGATGTTCTCGGTCGCGATGCGGCTCGCGTCGAGGGCGCGCTTGATGAGCACCAGGAGATGGTCCATGTCGAAGGGCTTTGTCAGGAAATCATAGGCGCCCTGCTTGACGGCCTTGACCGCGACCTCGATCGTGCCGTAGGCGGTCATAACGATGACCGGCAGGAGAGGGTTGTCCTCGTTCACGGTCTTGAGCACCTCGAAGCCGTCCTTCCGGGGCAGCTTCAGGTCGGTCAGCACGAGACCGATCCGTTCGTCGGAAAGCTTCTTGATGCCTTCGGCGCCGTCGCGCGCGGTGATCACCTGGTAGCCCTCCGCTTCGAGGGTCTGCTTCAGCATGTCAAGCATGCTTTCTTTGTCTTCGATGACGAGGATTGTGTCCATATCTATTCGTTAGCCCCGAAGGTCACGCTCATTCGCGTGCATTCGCGGCAGCGTGTCAACCTGGCAGTATCACCGTGAACGCCGTTCCCTTCCCTTCCGTGCTTTGCACGTCGATCCTCCCCCCGTGGGAAAGGACGATCTTGTGCGTCAGGGCGAGGCCGAGGCCGACCCCCTTGTCCTTCGTCGTGAAGAAAGGAAGAAATATTTTCCTGATCATTTCCGGGGCGATGCCGGAGCCCGTGTCGGTTATGGCGACCGAGTAGTTGCGTTCTCCCCGTGCATCGATGGATATCGTTCCCCCGTCAGGCATGGCCTCCACCGCATTCTGGATGAGATTGCTGAATGCCTGCCGCATGAGCACTTCATCGATCGACAGCGTCCGGTCCTCTACGGCAATCAAGGTCCTGACCCGGGACTCCGCATTCGTCGCCTGCAGAACGTTTGCAACGCATCCCTCGATCAGTTCCCTGGCGCTCACGCTGACCCGGTTCAATGAGGCCGGCCGCGCAAAGGTGAGGAGATCGCCGATGATGCGGTTCATGCCGTTGATCTCCGCCGTGATGTCGCGGATGATCGTCTGGCTGCGTTCGTCGGTCTTCTTCGAGAGCAGGTTGAGGTAGCCGGCGATGACCGCCATGGGATTGCGCAGCTCATGGGCGATGCCCGCGGACATCTCTCCCAGGGCGGTCAGCCGCTCCCGGAGCTCCATCTGTTCCTGGAGGCGCTTCACCTCCGTGAGGTCGGAGAACGAAAGGATGACTCCCAGGGCCTCGCCGTGACGGTCCGTCAGGACGGCCGTGTTAAATCCCAGCCAGACCTTTCCCCCCGGCCGGTCCAGCGCCGATTCGAGCCGTTGGGAAGGGACCCGGTGCTCAACGGTCTCCCGGACGGCCCTGCAGATGATATCGTCATTGAATAGTTCGCGGCAGCTCTTTCCCCTGGCATCGCTCAGACTGATGTGGAGCATGTCCACGGCAGAGCGGTTGACCGTGGTCAGGAGGCAGTCCCGGTCGAAGGTCATGACGCCGCTCGTCACGCACTGGAGGATGTTCTCGTTGTAGCTCTCGACGTTCTCGGCCCGCTGCTCCGCCAGCAACTTGAGCCGCTCGAGCTCTCTTTCCTTCTCCTTCAGCTGCTTCGTGACCTCATGGAAAGCGTTGATGATGAAGGCGGTTTCCTCGGGCTTTCCCCGCTCCTCGTTCCCGCCGACGGACCTGCGGTGATACCGTCTCGCAGCGCTCCAGACCATGCCTGCGCCCGCGAAAAGGATCAAACACCCGAGGAGTATCGAGTAGAAGTGAAGGTTCATGTCCTGATCAGGGAAACGTACCAGTCTATGAGTTCAGGCCCGTAGAACGCGGTCACCACGGCGCCGAGGGCGAGAAAAGGGCCGAAGGGGATCACCTTCTCCATCTGGTGTCGCTTGAGCAGGATCAGGGCGATGCCGATGATCGACCCGGAGATCGCGCCGAGCATGATCGTGAGCAGCGCGCCCTTCCAGCCCAGAAAAGAGCCCACCATGCCCATCAGTTTCACGTCGCCGCCGCCCATGGCCTCGATGTGCCTGAGCTTCTCCCACAGCCAGCCGATAGCAAGGAGCGGCACGGCGCCGCACAGCATCCCGGTAACGGAGTTGACGAATCCGGCGAGATAGTGTCCCGCATGGGGCATCAGGCGGCCGAGATAGAACGGGAGCGGTTCGCCCAGCGCCGACATGACCAGGGGTGCGATGGAAATACCGATCAGGATGCCGGGCAGCGTGATGAAATCGGGAATGATCTGGTGGTCGAGATCGATGAAGGTGATGACGATCAGGGACGAGCAGAAGGCCATCAGGAGAAAAGCTTCGCCGGAAACGCCGAATTCCCGGGCGATCAGGACGAAGAACGCGGCATTCATGAACTCGACGAGCGGATACCGCCAGGAAATGGGCTCGCCGCAGGCGCGGCATCTGCCGCGGAGGAGCAGGAAGCTGATGACCGGGATGTTGTCGTAGAACCTGATGGGCTCCCTGCACCCGGGACAGTGCGACGGCGGTTTTACGATGGAGCGGTCGCGCGGGAGGCGCACGATGCAGACATTCAGGAAGCTGCCGATCAGCAGGCCGAAGATGAACACCAGCGCGAGGGTCATTGAGCGCCCTCTTCCCGGGACTTCTCTGCGTCCCTGAATGACGCCTGCTCGTTCTCGATCTCGCTGTAAATGTCCTCGAGGTCCTTTTCCCGCGACGTGATCTCGGCAAGGGCCATCACGATCTCCTCGTCCCTCAGCAGCAGGTCCGTGGTCCGGGGCAGTTCATCCTTTTTCCTGAGCTGCAGCACCCTCCGCCCGATGAGCCGCTCCTGCTCCCTGATGAGGGACCGCACCTCGTCGAGCCGGATCTTGAGCCGCGCGATGGCGATCTCTGCCCGCACGCGCTCCGAGAACACGGCAGCGCCCGCCGTGATCTTCTTTGCCGCCTTCTCCATGTTGATGATCACTTTTTCCCAGATAGTCATCGAAAGAACCTCGTGACATACCAACCACTAACCACGGATGAACACAGGTGCGGCTTCGCCGCACGCACCGATAAAGACTATTTTAACCGTGTGAGCTCCGGCCCCGAATCATACTGTGATGAGAGCCGGGAGGAAGCTCCCGTGGTACCAAAGCTGGCGCATTGCATTTCTACTGTAACAGAATACCATGGAAATATCAACCGACGCTGATCAGCCTCAGCTTTCCCTGCCACCTTCTCTTCAGCAGTTCCCGGAGCCGGGGATGGCCTGCAAGGTCCGCATCCTGCTGGATCAGCGCGAAGGCCTCGGTCCTGGCCTTCTCCAGAAGGTCCGCGTCCCGGATGATGTTCGCAGCCCGCAGGTCCGGCAGGCCGGACTGGCGCGTGCCGAAGAACTCGCCCGGACCGCGAAGCCGGAGGTCTTCCTCGGCGATCCTGAACCCGTCGTTCGTGCGGCTGAACGCGGTCAGCCGCTCCCGCGCCTCGGGGGCGAACATGCGCGGCCCCATCAGGATGCAGTACGACTGGTGGGCCCCCCTCCCGACCCTGCCCCGGAGCTGGTGGAGCTGCGCCAGGCCGAACCGCTCGGGATGCTCGATCACCATGATCGTCGCGTTCGGCACGTCCACGCCGACCTCGATCACCGTGGTCGAGACAAGCATGTGGATCTCGCCCGACTTGTAGGACGCCATGACCGCTTCCTTTTCGTCCCCCTTCATCCTCCCGTGCAGGAGACCGACCTTCCATTTTGGGAAGATGTCCTGCTGCAGATGGGCCGCCATCTCGGTCGCTGCCTTGAGGTCGCTCTTCTCGGTCTCTTCCACGAGGGGGTAGACCACGTATGCCTGGCGGCCCTTGGCGAGCTCGGCCTCGATGAAGCGGTAGGCCTCCTGCCGCTTCGGCTCGAAATACAGTTTGGTGATCACCGGAATCCGTCCGGGCGGCAGCTCGTCGATCACGGAAACATCCAGGTCCCCGTAGACCGTGAGCGCAAGCGTGCGCGGGATGGGGGTCGCGGTCATGACCAGCACGTCGGGCTCGTATCCCTTGGAGGTGAGCGTGGACCGCTGCATCACGCCGAAGCGGTGCTGCTCGTCGATGACCGCGAGGCCGAGGCGATGAAACATCACGTCCTGCTCGATCAAGGCGTGGGTGCCGACCGCGATCGCGGCCGAGCCCGATGCGATGTCGGCCAGCAGGGACTCCTTTTCCTTCTTCCTCATGCGTCCCGTGAGGGTGCGCACGGGGATTCCGAGCGGAATTGCGAGAGCTGACATGCTCTTGAAGTGCTGGTCCGCGAGGATCTCCGTGGGGGCCATGATGCACGCCTGGTATCCGTTCTCCACGGCCATGAGCGCCGCGATGAGCGCGACGATCGTCTTGCCGCACCCCACATCGCCCTGGACCAGACGGTTCATGGGCCTGCTGGCGATCATGTCCTTCTTGATCTCGGCAAGGACCCGTTCCTGGGCAATGGTCAAAGCATAGGGCAGCCGCTTCCGGAGCGAGGCCTCGAGCGTTCCGATATCCCTGAACGAAATGCCCTTCTTCTCAACAACGACGCCCCGTTTTTTCAGGGCAAGGCCGAGCTCCAGCGAGAAGAGCTCCTCGAAGCTCATCCGCCGGTGTGCGGGACTTGCCCCGCGGTTCAGAACGTCGATGTTCTTTTCGAGGGACGGGAAATGGACTTCCGGAAGGGCCTGGGATACGGGCATCAGCGAGTATTTAGCGACGAGGTCGTGGGGCAGCGGCTCCTGCATCGATCCGGCACAGGCATCGAGGATCGTTTTCATCATGCTGCGCAGATAGCGGACAGACAGGCCCGACGTGGTGCGGTAGATGGGAACGATCGTGCCGGTATGGATGAGGTCGTCCTGATCCCCTTCCTCCATGATCTCATAGTCGGGGTTGTCGATCTGGGGCAGGCCGCCCTTGTACGGGTTCGATTTCACGACGCCAGACAGGATCACCTTCTGGCCGACCCTGAACGCCTTCTGCATGAAGGGCTGGTTGTACCAGGAGCCCACGAGCATCCCGCTCCGGTCGGTGATCACCAGCTCGAAGACCTTCACCCAGCGCCGCCTCGTCTCTGCAACCTTGGCGGAGACAACCTCGCCCATCACGGTCTCATAGGACCCGATGGAGAGTCTGCCGATCTTCTTGAGATTCCCGCGGTCCTCGTAGCGCCAGGGAAGGTAGGACAGCGCGTCATCGACGGTCTCAATGCCGAGCTTCTTGAGCAGCTCTGCCCGCTTCGGGCCGATCCCCTTGATGTACTGGACCGGCGTATCGAGTGCGATAAGGCCCTTGTGGACTTCCGGCTGCTCCTCCGCCGTTGATCGAGGAGAAGCTTTGTACGCCTTCTCCCCTTCGGGGTGAAGGTTGCTGTCGCTGTCCCACGAATCGATCAATGCCGAGGCTATCCTGATCCGGTCTTTCTTCTCGGAGATGGGGAGGCTGTCGAACTGCTCGAACACCGCTTCGAGCTCGTGGATCTTTGGCTTCTCCTGTCCGAGGAGCTTTAATTCCCCCAACTGGACGCGCATGAAAGGCTCAAGGGCCGAGAGGCTCCCCACATGGGCAAAGTTGTCACGGGAGGCGAAAAAGAGCGGTTTCCTGATGCGGTCGAGGATGGTCTTGAGGTCGTCCATAAGAGATGTCCCGAGAATATTAGAGTATTTTTCAGGGATTGTCGAGAGGAAAGCAGGATGATGGGCAGGATTGAAGGGTCAGGAAAATGCAGGGCCTTTTCGATGAGCAGATGGAGACGGCTGTTGGCCAAAATAGTCCTTGAAGAATCCTCAAGTAGTATGTCACAGGCCTGTCAGAAATGCACAATTTTTGGAAGTGGCTCAGCACCACTCCGTGAGATGAATATATTTCAGAAAAATGTGGCCATCTGATTTGATACCTATTATAAATGATAGAACCTTTCTCTTACCGCTGACCACTTTTCCGGCATATGAAACTTTCAGTGATCAGTTTCTAAGGAAATAGACGGTAGAACTTGACATGGCAGCGGCTAAGAGATATGTTTAATTAGGATATGTATAGAATTATTCGAAAACCCGATAAAGCCAAACCTGTCATGAGATAGGGACGGAAAGCGGCGGGTCTTTACGGATCATGATGGCCGAGCTACCGAAGGTTGAACCTTTTGGGACGCTCGGCTTTTTTATGATCGTTTCGTTCATCAAAAGGGGGCTTTGATCGTAGTGTCTGATGGCCGCACTTGAGAGGGAGGAGGTGATCGGTATGTTTCAGGTAGATGTTGCCAGGAAGCGCGTGGTTATCGCACATACCGTGCAAGCCCTGGACGGGAGTGTAGATTTGACGACTACCTTTGATCTTTGCAATGTCACGGAAGAAGAAATGCTCCTGTGGGCGGCAACAAACAAACTGACGCGCTGGCTCGCCGGTTTGGAGACAGGCCGGCTCCCTCGTGCCGAAGTGAAGAAGCGGTTTGACAATATTGTCGTCGAGTGCAGGGAGTACGTTGAGCCGGATGCCCGGCGGATCCCGCAGGAGGAAACGGCTATCATTGACAATCTCCGCAAGGTTCTGCGTGATGGCGTGTCGATGGACGAGCTGCTGCAATCGCTCGTCCGCAGTACACGCCACTACGGTCACTGATGAGGGGATTCCATAGGGTCACGTCTAAGAGTCCATAGGGTCGTCTTGTTATTTGATATTTGTTCTTGAGCAGCCACTAACCTGCTAACGGTCGCATAGTTCAACCCCAGATGATCCGCGATCTCTCTCTGAAGGTACCCATACTTCTCCACTGCATCCGCTATACGACGATCCCGCTTGCGCTTGTTCCGCACAAGGTCCTCCGAAAACAACTTTTCCAGAGACGGCCTCTTTAGGTATTTTTGACTCCGGGTGATCTCGGGCACCTCTTTGTGCTTTCTGAGATGATCTACAAAGCGGTCTGCAAAATCCTCTTCACCGAGTATTGTCTGCCCCCGCACGTCGACCCAGACAGATTGTTTGCCAAGTCTATAGGGTCAGGTCTTTCTCCGTGCATTTTCATACTCGCGCAGCCAACGGCTGATCGTTGAATAATGCACGCCCATCTGCCGTGCAATCTCGCTCTGTCGGTAACCATGTTTTTCCACTGCGTCCGACAGTCTTCTCTTCAGTTTGCGATGATCGCTCAAGATCCCTTCCGGCAAAAGAACCGGAAGCGCAGGCCGCGTCGCATACCGTTGGCTCCGGGGAATCTCAGTGATGTCTTTATGCTTCCTGAGATGATCGGCCAGTTTGTCAACGAAGTCGTCCTTCCCCAACAGAGCCTGGCCCCGCACCTCGGTCCAGATCGTCTGTTTTCCAATTCCCCACTTCACGAACTGCCGGTATTCCCGCTCGGCCTTGCCCCGCTTCCCGCTGAACTGGCCTAGCACCCAGTCCGTCGTGAGGCTTGGATGTGGCTTTTCCTTTCCGGCCGTCGCCCGGTAGCTGGACCATGAATAGTCGTCAGGCTTCTCAGCCATCCCGGCACGGACGGGGTTCAAAACGACATACCGGCATACTTCAAGGAGGTGGCTGTCTTTCTGGATGAGGATGGCTTTGTATCTTCCCTGGAACAAATGTCCGGTCCGATTGTGGCGCTTGTTGAAGAGTTGGGTGTAAACGCCGTTCAATTGGCGCATACCAAGGGCTAGGTTGCCGTCAGGGGTCTCGATGAGAAGATGGTAATGGTTGGTCATGAGGCAGTAGGTCTGGCAGAGCCAATTGTAGCGTTTGTTAACGTGCTGGAGGGTGTTCAGGAAGTTCAGGCGGTCAGCGTCGTCCTTGAAGACGGGCTTCTTCTCATTGCCCCGTGCGGTGACGTGATAGACTGCACCTGGGTATTCGATGCGAAGCGGACGGGCCATGAGGCAAGAATAGCAGAGGAGAGTGCGAAATGCAAGAAGAAAGACCTGACCCTATTGGTTCCTATTGGTTCTATTGGTTCCCTATTTTGGTTCCTATTTGGTTCTGTTCGGTCCATAGGCATAGCTCTCGAGTTTTCGGTCTGCCTGTTCCCTACCCCGTCATAGGTCCAGCCGAGGCTGTCCCAGATGCCTGACGCGGCGGTCTGGAGCCGGTCAAGGGCATCATACGTAAATGTCTTGTTCTTTGTTGCGTCGAGAACGTCGTTGATGGTCTTGATATTGCCGTTCGCATCATACGTTTGATAGCTGAGGTTCATGACCGCGCTGACCGTGATGTTCGTTATCCGGTACTGGTTCTCGTAGCCAATGGTCCCGTTCAGTCCATTTCCATACGTGAGCGACGACATGCCGCCGAAGGGCTTGTAATTGAGGTTCGTTGCGAGGTTGGCTGCGTTATTTGGGACGCGGTTGCTGTGTGGACATTGATGGGGTAAAAGGTCTTCTGGCTTCCCTTTACTGGGCAATATATTTTTTACTCGATGGATTTCGTGTACTTCCAGAGGAATTTATTCGTACCTTAGCGCGTCGATGGGGTTGAGGAGCGAGGCTTTGTAGGCGGGATAGAAGCCGAAGAAGATGCCGATGAAGCCGGAGAATCCGAATGCCATCACGATGGAGAGCGGCGATACGATGGTAGGCCAGCCGGAGAGGGAGGACAGGACCATCGACGTGGACACTCCCGTGACGATCCCGATGACGCCTCCGATGAGCGACAGCGTGAGAGCCTCGATGATGAACTGGAGCCGGATGTCCCAGGTCTTGGCTCCTATGGCCATGCGGATGCCGATCTCCCGGGTGCGCTCGGTCACGGACACGAGCATGATGTTCATGATGCCGATGCCGCCCACGAGGAGCGAGACGGACGCGATCGCGCCGAGCAGGAGGGTCATGACCTTCGTGGACTGTTCCTGGGCCTGCATGATCTGCGTGAGGTTCCTGACCGTGAAGTCGTTGTCCTGCTTCTGGCCGATGTGGTGCCGCTGCCGGAGGAGCTCGTTGATCTGTTTTTCGGCGGACGGAAGGTCCTCGGCGCTCTTCGCCTTGACGATGATGATCCTGACCATGCCCGGGAACTGGGCCCCGAAGAGTTTTTTCTGAGCCGTGGTCACGGGGATCAGGATCGTGTCGTCCTGGTCCTGGCCCTGCGCGTTCTGGCCCTTGCGGGCAAGGACGCCGACGACGGTGAAGGGCAGGTTCTTGATCCTGATCGTCTGGCCCACCGGGTTCTGGTCGCCGAACAGGTTGTCCACCACGGTCTGGCCGAGAAGCGCGACCTTGGTCGCGCTCTTCACGTCCTGCTGCGTGAAAGCCCTGCCCGTGGCAAGTTCCCAGTCGCGGACGACGAGGAGCGAGGGAGTCGTGCCTATCACGCCCGTGGACCAGTTCATGTGGCCGGTGACGATCTGCGCCACGCCGTTGTGAATCGGCGCCGCATCGGAAACGCCGGGGCATTCCTTCATGATGGCGTCTGTATCGCCCGTGGTCAGCGTGGGCTGCGTCCCCGCCCCCATCCGTACACCTCCCGAGGTCGTGGCCCCGGGCAGGATGATCAGCAGGTTGCTGCCCATGCTCGAGATCTGCTCCGCGATCTTCTGGCTCGCCCCGGTGCCGACGGCGACCATGGCGATCACGGCGCCGACGCCGATGATGATGCCGAGCATGGTGAGCGCCGAGCGCATCTTGTTCACGCGGAGCGCGCGGATTGAGATCTTGAAGGTCGAGGGAATGTTGATCATCGTAAAGTCATTTCGGAATGCGGTATGCCGATTGCAAAATATAGAACAATAGGACAGATTCCTAAATACTGGTCAGTCTCGCTCCAAACTTCCGTGTTTATCCCCCGCATCCAGCGTTGACGAGTGTGAGCGCGAGTGCAGGGTGTGTTCATCCGTGGTTAAATGTCTTATTGTTTCTTGACCGGTTCATCGCTCACGATATGGCCGTCCAGGAACCGGATGATCCGCTTGCTGTAGGCGGCTATATCGGGTTCGTGCGTGACGAGGATGACCGTGATATGGGCCTCCTGGTTCAATCTCACAAAAAGCTCCATGATCTCGACGCTCGTCCTGGTATCGAGATTTCCCGTGGGTTCGTCGGCCAGGATGACCGGTGCTTCGTTCACCAGCGCCCGGGCGATCGCCACGCGCTGCTGCTGGCCGCCGGAGAGCTGGTTCGGATGATGGCCTTCCCTGCCTTCGAGTCCGACGCTTCTCAGGGCGGAACGCGCCTTCTCATGCCGGTCCTTCGCCGGCAAGCCGTTGTACAACAGGGGAAGCTCCGCGTTTTCCAGGGCCGATGTCCGCGACAGCAGGTTGAAGCCCTGGAACACGAAGCCGAGCTTCTTGTTCCGGATCTCGGCGAGCTCGTCCCGGGACAGTCCGCCCGTGTCGACGCCGTCGAGAAGGTAATGTCCTTCCGTCGGCGTGTCCAGACAGCCCAGCACGTTCATGAACGTGGACTTGCCCGAGCCCGACTGGCCCATGATGGCCACGAACTCGCCCTTTTCGATGGTCGTCGATATCCCATCCAGCGCCCGCAGTTCGTTATCGCCGAGATGATAGATTTTGCTGATCTTCCGTGCTTCGATAAGCGGCATATCAGAACATCCTCGGACCCGCAGGTCCGCTTGCGGTCTTGCCCTTCTTCAGCGACTCCACGATGAGCTGCTGGCCTTCCTTCACATCGCCGGCAAGGATCTCGGTAAAGCTGCCGTCACTGATGCCCGGGGTGATCTGAACGCGCCTCGGCTTGCCGTTCTCGAGGACCCAGACGGCGGGGCCTTTTTTTTCTCCCGAACCGGCTCCGCCTGCTCCCGACGGACGCTCTCCCATGCGGAACCGCAAAGCCGCGTTCGTTATGCGGAGCACGTCCTGGCGGGTGGTAATGATGATCGACACGTTCGCCGTCATGCCCGGCATCAGCCGGAGGTCCTTGTTGCCCACCTGGATCACGACGTCATAGGTGACCACGTTCTGCACCGTGATCGGCGCCTTCCGGATCTGCCAAACGTTCCCCTTGAACGTCGTGTCCGGATAGGCGTCCACGGTGAACTCCACCTCCTGGCCGACCTTTACGACGCCGATGTCGGATTCCGCCACGTTGGTGTCAATCTGCATCTTGGTCAGGTCTTCGGCGATCGTAAAGAGCGTCGGGGTCTGGAAACTGGCTGCGACGGTCTGGCCCACATCAACGTTCCGCGAGATCACGATGCCGTCCACGGGCGACAGGATCTTCGTATAGGCGAGGTTCTGTTTGGCATAGTCGAGCGACGCCTTTGTCTGCTCGATCTGGGCCTTTGCCGAGCCGACCTGGGCCTTTGCGGATTCGTAATTCGTTTCCGCCGTGTCCAGGTCGCTCCGGGGGATGAGGTTCTTGGCGAACAGCTCCTTGTTACGCTCGTACGTCCTTGTCGCGTCGACCAGCGCCGAATTGGACTTGTCCAGGTTGGCCTGTGCCGCGAGCAGGTTCGCCTGCGCCTGCTGCACCTGGGACTCGAAGGTGGACGGATCGATCTGCGCGATGATCTGCCCCTTTTTCACCCGCGAGTTGAAATCAACGAAAAGGGTCTTGATCGTGCCGGAGACCTGGGTTCCCACCAGAACGGTGGTCACGGCGTTTACCGTGCCTGTGGCCGTTATCGTCTGCTGGATGTCCCCCTTGGTGACGGATTCGGTGCGGTATTCGGCCTTGTTCCCTTTCCCGCCAAGGCCGATGAAGAGAGCAACGCAGATGACGGCCAGAGCGGCGATCGCCGACGCCACGAAGAGCTTGCGCCCGGCGAACAGGCCCCTCACGCCGCCCCTCTTCTTCTCATTCATAGGATACCGCCTTTTTTCTCGTCTGGAATATACGCTGCTTCCCGAGCCACAGCTGGAATTGGTCCATGTAGAGGAACACGACGGGCGTGACGTAGAGCGTCAGGGTCTGGGAGAAGAGAAGACCGCCGACCACGGCCAGGCCCAGGGGCCGCCGGGATTCCGCGCCGGCGCCGATGCCGAGGGCGATCGGCAGGGTGCCGAGCAAGGCCGCCATGGACGTCATCATGATGGGCCGGAAACGGATGACGCAGGCCTTGAAGATCGCGTCATGCGGCGACGCAGCTTCCGTCCGTTGGGTTTCCAGGGCGAAGTCGATCATCATGATGCCGTTCTTCTTCACGAGGCCCACGAGCAGGATGATGCCCACGAAGGCGTAGACGTTGAGGTCAGATCCGAAGAGGAGCAGGGTCACGAACGCACCGAAGCCCGCAAAAGGCAGCGCCGACAGGATCGTGATCGGATGGATGAAGCTCTCGTAAAGGATGCCGAGCACGATGTAGATCACCAGGATGGCGGCGATCAGCAGCAGTCCCAGGCCCTCCATGGACGACTGGAAGGCCTGGGCCGTGCCCTGGAAGCTCGTGGTGATTGAGGCCGGCAGCGTCGATCGCGCCGCCTTGTTCACGGCGTCCATGGCGGTGCCCAGCGAAACATCGGGCTTGGTGTTGAACGACAGGGTTACCGCCGGCAGCTGGCCGAGATGGTTCACGGACAGCGGTCCCAGATTCTGGGTCATCTTCGAGACGGTCCTGAGCGGCACGAGCTGGGTATTTGCGGAGCGGATGTAGAGCATCGAGAGCGCCGAGGGGTCGCGCTGGTACTCAGGCTGGACCTCGGTGATGACCTGATACTGGTTGTTCGGCGCGTAGATGGTGGAGATCTGCAGGGCGCTGTACGCCATCGAGAGCCCGGTCTCCACCTGGGTGGCCGTCACGCCAAGGGCCGCAGCCTTGTCCCGGTCGATCTCGACGTTGACCTGCGGGTTCTTGATCTGCAGGTCGCTGGTGACGTCCTGAAGCTGCGGGATCTCACGCATCTTTGCCTCGAGCCTGGGTGCATATTCATAGAGCTCGTTCGTGTCAGGGCCCTGGAGCGTGAGCTGGTACAGGCTCTTGGTCAGCGTGCCCCCCACCCGGACCGGCGGCGGGTTCTGGGGGAATGCCTGGATCCCGGGGACCTGGCTGAACAATGGCCTGAACTTCTGGATGATCTGGTCCACGTGCTGATGACCGCGCCTCTGGGACCGGGGCTTCAAGCGGATGAAGATACGGCCCTGGTTACCCGCCACACTTGACCCGCCTGCGCCGATGCTCGACATGAAACCATCCACGTCGGGATCTTTGAGCACGATGTCTGCAAGTGCCAGCTGGTGCTGCTTCATCGCATCGAAGGAGATGCCCTGCGCTGCTTCGGTCGGGATGAACAGCGCGCTGGTATCCTCGCTCGGAAGAAAACCTTTCGGCATGCCGCTGAAGAGTAAAAATGTTGCGATAAAAATGATGGCGGAGACGATCATGGTAAGGCCCCGATGACGAAGAACGACCTCCAGCGACCGCTCGTAAAAGTTCAGCATGCCGTTGAAGAACCGCTCCGACGCCTGGTACAGCCTGCCGTGCCGCTCATGCTTCTCGTGGCTTCGGACGAAGCGGCTCGCGAGCATCGGCGTGAGCGTCAGGGAGACGAACCCGGAGATCAGGATCGACATGCCGATGGTGACCGCGAACTCGTGCAGGAGCCGGCCGATGATCCCGCCCATGAAGAACACCGGCAGGAACACGGCGACCAGCGAGACGGTCATCGACAGGATGGTGAACCCGATCTCTTTTGATCCTTTGAGCGCAGCCTCCATGGCCGGTTCGCCCATCTCGATGTGCCGGATAATGTTCTCGAGCATGACGATGGCGTCGTCGACGACAAAACCCACGGAGAGCGTGAGCGCCATAAGGGACATGTTGTCGAGGCTGAAATCGAGCACGTACATCACGGCAAAGGTGCCCACGACGGACATGGGTAGCGCGAGGCTGGGGATGATCGTAGCCGACAGGTTCCGGAGGAACAGGAAGATGACCAGCACCACGAGGCAGACAGTGAGCATGAGCGTGAACTGAACGTCGGAGACCGAATCGCGGATGGATTCCGAGCGGTCGTACAGGATGTTCATGTTTACCGACGCAGGCATCTGCTCCTTGAAGGTGGGGATCAGTTTTTTGATGGCGTCCACGACCTCGACGGTGTTCGTGCCGGGCTGGCGCTGGATCGCAAGGATGATGGCCCGGTTGTCGCGGTACCAGCTTGCAATCTTGTCGTTCTCCACGCTGTCGATGACATTTCCCAGGTCCTGGAGCCGGACCGGCGAGCCGTCCCGGAATGCCACTATGATGGGGCGGTAGGCGGCCGCATTATTGAGCTGGCCCGTCGCCTGCACCGTAAAGGCCTGGTTCGCGCCGTACAGCGTGCCCGTGGGGAGGTTCACATTCGCGTTGGCCACGGCATTGGCCACCTCATCGATCCCGATCCCCCGGCTTGCGAGCGCGCGCGGGTTCAACTGAACGCGGACCGCGTATTTCTGGGAGCCGAACACCTGGACCTGGGCCACACCGCTGATCATCGATACGCGCTGGGCGATCAATGTCTGGGCATAGTTGTCCACATCCGAGAGCGGCAGCGTGGGGGAACTGAGCGCGAGATAGATGACCGGCTGGTCCGCCGGGTTCACCTTGCGGTAGGACGGCGGGCTCGGCATGTTCTGCGGCAGCTGCCGGAGCGCGCCGGCGATCGCCGAATTCACGTCCTGCGCCGCGGCGTCGATGTTGCGGCTCAGGTTGAACTGGATCGTAATCTGGGTGAGGCCCTGGGCGTTGATGGACGTCATCGAATCGATGCCGGCGATCGTGGAGAACTGTTTTTCCAGCGGCGTCGCGACCGCCGAAGCCATCGTGTCGGGGCTCGCCCCGGGAACGTTGGCGGACACCACGATGGTGGGGAAATCGACGTTCGGCAGGTCGCTTACGGGCAGCCTGCGGTAACCCGCGATGCCCACGAACAGGATGGAGAGCATGACCAGGGTGGTCATGATGGGACGGCGTATGAAGAGTTCTGAAATGTTCATAGGTAATATGCGGTCAGAAGCAGCCCCAGAGACCCTGAGACACGGAGAAGGATTAGGTTACTATTTCAATCTCACGATCGCGTAGTGCTTCTATTTGCCCTTTGGCGCCTGGGTATTGGTGCCTTGCTCCCTGGTCTTCTGCGTGTTCTGCGCCTCCGTGGCTAACTCCCTGTGCTCCTTTTCGTTCTTGAGCTCGACCCGGGAACCCGGCGTGAGCCGGAGCTGTCCGTCGGTCACGACCTTTTCCCCTGCGGCAACGCCCTGCTCGATGATGGTCCAGTTCTGATACGCCCTCCCCGGCTTCACGACCCGGAGTTCGGCGGTCATATCGTTCTTTACGACGTACACGTAGGGTCCCTGCTGCCCGGCCTGCACCGCCTGCGAAGGCACCAAGACCCGGTTCGGCTCCGTGGTGAGCGTCATCACCACATCCATGAACTGGCCGGGCCAGAGCCGCCTGTCACGGTTCTCGAACGTGCCCTTGAGCTTGATCGTGCCGGTCGCGGTATTCACGGCATTGTCGATAAAGGTCAATGCTCCCTGGGCGGGACGCTTCTCATCCCCCGGGATGATCGCCTCGATGTGCAGGTCACGAAGGGCGGAGTGCTTCTTGACATCGGCCAGGTTCTGTTCGGGAATGGAGAACGTCACATAGATGGGTGCGATCTGGTTGATCATCGTGAGCGGGATGTCGTTCGCCTTGATGACGTTGCCCGCATTGACGAGCACGGAGCCTGCCCGTCCGTTGAGGGGCGATTTGATCGTACAGTACTCCAGCTGCAGCCGTGCATTCTCCACATTCGCCTTGTCAGCCTCGACTGCCGCGGCCAGCGCGTCGGCATTGGCACGGAGCTGTTCATACTGGTCGCGGGACACATAGTCCTTCTCGACCAGGATCGCATACCGTTTGGCCTGTTCCTCGGCGTTCCGTGCCTGCGCCGCGTCGCGCGCCAGAGACCCCTCGGCCTGCTTCAGCGCCGCGATATAGGGACGGGCGTCTATTTTAAAGAGCAGGTCGCCCTTTTTGACGTCCTGCCCTTCCTGGAAATAGACGCCCTCCACCTCGCCGCCCACGAGGGCCTTGATCTGCACGGAACTATAGGCCTCGGCGTTCCCGATGGTCCTGATCTGCAGCGGAACATCTTTCTGGTCCGCATTCTCGGCGACCACCGGTACGGTGCGCGGCATCTGCCTGCTGTTCCCGGATGAGCAGGCGGCGAGAAGAACAACACACAGCACGCATGCCAGGTTCATCGGGGACCGGGCAAATTTTACTGGTCTTATCATCATCAATCCTTTCACGACCGCGGGAAGCTGTATTTCGGCGCTCAGCCTCGTTATCGAGCGCCCATTGCCCTCTCGATGCTTGCCTGCGCTATCTTGTAATTGGACAGGGCGCTGGTATAGTTCGCCTGGGCGGTGACATAGGTGGCGAACGCATCGGAGACCTCGATGGGACTCCCCACGCCGGCTGTATATCTGCCGTTTGCGAGATCAAGGTTCTCTTTTGCCTGTGTGGCGGCGAGCTCGGCGGTCGATATACTGGCCTCCGCTGCCTGCAGGTTCAAGTATGCCTGGCGGACATCAAGCAGTATCTGCTGCCGTAACGACTCTTCATTCGCCTTGAGGACATAAAGATTGGACTTGGCCTCTGCCACCTGATGACTGGTCAAAAACCCGCTGAACAGGGGTATGGTTACTGCCACACCAATCTGCCAGCCGCGATCGAGTCCGCCATGTTGGAGTGCACTGGGTGGCACGTCCTGTGCTCCCTCGAGGTAGCTGGCATTTCCTGATAAAACAGGATAATGTCCCGAGCTTGCAAGACTGATATTGGCCTCCGCCGCCTGTCTTTTCGCAATAACCGACTGCAGGTCGGGCCTGTTTTCAAAGGCCCTCGTTGTTGCTTCTTCCTGGGTTATCGCATATTGCTGGAATGAGAGGTTGTCCTCAATGGTGAACTCAGGTGGGTCAGGGACCCCCATCGCAGTGTTCAGTGTCACCCAGGCTATTTTGAGCGCATTCTCGGCATTAATGAGGCTGAGCTTGGCATTGCTCAGGTCGACCTCTGCCTTGATCACGTCGATTCTCGCTTTCGTCCCGACTTCGTAAAAACCTTTTGCCTGGTCGAGATGGAGCTGAAATTGTTTAATGACATCCGCGGCCACGTCCCTGTTCCTTCTGGCTTGAAGCACCCCGTAATACGCCTGTTTAACGCTCAGGATTATTGTATCCTGGGAGGTGTTAAGGTCTGAGCGTGAAGATTCGAAATTAAACTTCGAAACATCGACTGATGACGATGTCTTTCCGAAATCGTAGATATTCTGGTTGAGGTCAACACTGGCCGTATACTCGTTAAATCTATTCCGGATACCGAGAGGAGCAGCCGCCGTTCCGGGCACAGCGTTGATCCTGTTATATGCTCCCGTAGCACTCACCTGCGGATAATAGTTCGCTCGGGCTTCGCCTACCCTGCTCTGATTGACATCCACCGTGTTCGCCGCAGCCACGATGCTGGGGTTTTTTTTGAGCGCGATATCGATGCACTTGACGAGCGTCAGCATCTCACCCTGCGCGATCATGCCCCCGCCCGTTCGATCGATCGCTGCCGTTGTTTCGGGTTGCCTGGCCGGCGGTGCGGCAGTCTCTGCGGCGGGGAGTTGCAGCGGATATGCCGCCAAAAACAGGATTGCAACGACAGAAATGATGATCAGTTTCTTTGGATTGTTCAAGATCATAATGGTTTCCCTCGCGGCGATATTATTCGTTCACTCCATGGCTGAAGATCTCGATGATCTCCCGCACCTGCTTCTCCATTGATTTTTTTTTCATACCCGAAGACCGCATGATTTCCTCGGACCGGAAATAAGAGATCAGGACCCACAAGAACACCTTGGCTGCAGTTTCCGGAGATAATTCCTTCTTAAGTATTCCTTTCTCCTGCAGCGAGGAAAAGTACTCTGCCAGCGTGTCCCTCATTGCGTCCACGAATTTATTGTACACGTTCTTGATCTTCTCAGGGTAGATCGTGACCTCGGAATACATGATCTTTATCATGGCCTTTCGCTCTTTCAGGGACAGAAGAAATCGTGTCGCGATCATGGCCAGTGCTTCATCGCTGTCCATGCTGCCGAGCTCAGGCAGCAGTTCCTTCAGCTGGGGAAGGAAGGTGTAGGTCTTCAAAAGCTCTTCGAACAGCATTTCCTTCGACCCGAAATGACGGAAAAGGGTTAATTCGGTCACGCCAGCCTCCTGCGAGATCTCCCTCGTGGTGGCGCCAAGGTAGCCCTTTTCCGAGATCAGTTTCAGGGTGGCTTCCAGCAGATGCCGCCTGGTGTTTGTGGTCTTTTTCATGGCCCTTTCGCGTAATTGTAAGTGCGCACTTACATTATCTCAGGCCCCCGGCGAAGTCAAGAAAATTCATCCAGTTCGACGATTTTCCCCTTGCCAACCCTCCGCGCTTATGGTAAGGTACGCCTGCTTTTTGCGTGTATTACATGATCCGGAGGATATCGAAATGGCTGGTACCTGTGACATCTGCGGCAAGGGCGGGCTGAGCGGCAACAAAGTGAGCCATGCCAACAACAAGTCCAAGAAGCTTTCAAAGCCCAACATCCAGAGCATTCGGGCGGTAGGACCGCATGGCTCCCACGTGCGCATGCACGTGTGCACGCGCTGCATCCGTTCCGGCAAGGTGAAGAAAGTCAGCTAGGCACTCGATGAGGGCCCGTAGCCGGTTGGCCGGGGCCCTCATGTCATTCACCCCGGGACCGCTTTTTTGTACCTGCCTTCCCCCCTCTTTCTCCCCTATTTTCAACCGCCCAGCGACACCGCATTCGGAACCCTGGTATAATACGAGAGGGCCGTCCGAACGGTCCCTCGACCCGCGTCTGTACCTGCAAAATTACACAAGTGCAAGAATTAAAATTAAAATTTGAAGTTGACACGTCTTCTTTAACTGTACTAATATGGCTCACATAAAAAACAGTTTTAACGTGTCGCAACGATTGCTGGTTGCCGTGCAGATCAAGAAAAGAAGGAGGTGCCCCGACAGAAATTAAGTGACCGGACTCAGAGCTGGATTTGGTGAACACGAACGACAGTTGTTCATAAATAAACGTTGCACTTAAAAGGGGAGGAAGAACTATGAGTTTCAAGAAGAGCGCATTAGTGGTTTTTGTGGTTCTCGGCGTGGCCTGCCTTGTCTTTGGCGTCCAGGCTGCAACGGGTCTGAAGGGAACGGTCTATATCGCCGGTCACGGGGGCCATCTGGCCATCGTTGATCTGGCTACGCTGAACCCGCCGACTGACATCGAAAAGGACAGGATCGTCCTGACCGAAGCCGGCTCCGAAATGGAAGGCAAGATCGCGGGCATGGACTTCGAGCAGACCAAGAAGGGCGGCGGCTCTCATGGAAGCGCGATCGTGGGCGGCAAACTGTACGCCGGCCTGCTGAACGGCAAGGTCATCGTTGTCGATATGAAGACCCGCAAGAAAATCGAGACCCTGGACGTCGGCAAGAAGTTCTGTGACGCGGTCGTCGGTCCGGACGGCAACATCTACTTCGAAGACATGGCTGACGGGAATGTCTATGTGTGGGATCCCAAGGGCATGAAGACTGTGGACAAGATGCCGGTGGGCAAGGCCGTATGCGGCATCGCCTGGACCAAGGGCCTCGATAAGGCTTATGTCTCCGACATGCCCCTTGGCGTGATCTATGTGCTCGACTGGAAGACGAAGAAGACGATCAAGGAGATCAAGGACCCGGCAATGACCTTCATCCACCAGATCCGCATGGCGCCTGACCAGAAGCATCTCTGGGTGACGGCCCCGAACGAATTCGGCCCCGGTCTCTCCGCCCGGACCCAGAAGCCTCAGATCGTGATCATCGACACCAAGACGGATGCCGTTTCCGAGCACGTCGTGCTTCCCGATGATGTCAATCTCCATGACGTGAAGTTCAGCCCCGACGGGAAGACCGCGCTGATCACGGCCAGGACCTACGGCGATGACAGCCTCCTGGTGATCATGGATGCGAAGACCCACAAGATCGAGAAGAGGGTCTCCGTCTGCGCGTCCTGCCATAAGCCGAACGGCATCACCGTTGGCATGGACAAGGGATCTCCGCTCCTCTGCGGTATGGCTGTTGACTGGCAGAAATAATTCCTGTATAATATATCGAGCGTTGAATGAACGCCGGGGAGTGATGAGCTCTCCGGCGTTTTTGTCTCACGCAACTCCCCCTGACAAGGAAAACGACCCCCGGTATGAATATCCCCTATGTGGCCTACAAAAACCTGAAGAGAAAGATCACGCGGACATGGCTTTTGCTGGCTATTGTGGCCGTAGTCTCCTGCACGCTGTTCACCGCCACCCTCTTCCTGCGCAGTATCAATAATGCGCTCAAGCTCGGCACCTACCGCCTCGGCGCCGACATCCTGGTGGTTCCCGAAAACGCCGAAAAGAACGCGAAGGCCGCCCTCCTTTCCGGGGAGCCGACCAGTTTTCTTATGGACAAGACTGTGCTCGACAGGGTCAGAAAGATCGAGGGCGTCAAGAGCGCAACGCCCCAGCTTTTCATCAAGCCCACCAGTTTCACCTGCTGCTTCAATGTGGACGTTTTCCTGATCGCTTTTGATCCCGAGACGGATTTCACGGTGAAGCCGTGGCTGGAAAAGCACCTGAACCGGCCGCTGGCGGCCAACGAGATCATCACGGGGAGGGAGATCCCGGTCATCGTCGGCGACAACATACCCTTCTTCGGCACCACCTTCCATGTTGCAGGCACGATGGAGCCGACGGGCATGGACTTCTTTGACCGCTCGGCGTTCATGAGTCTCGAGTCCGCGTATCAGATGGCCCAGAATTCAAAAACCAAGGCGATACAGCCGCTCGAGATCGGGAGGGACAAAATATCGACGGTCCTGGTCCAGGTCGGCGAGGACTTCACCCCGGACCGGGTAGCCATCAGGATCGAGCATGACATCCCCGGCGTCAAGGCGCTCGTGTCCGATACGGTCATCAGCACGGTGCGGAAGCAGCTCTCCGGCCTCATTCACGCCATCGTCGCCATCAGCAGCATTCTCTGGGTCATCGTGCTCCTGATCATGGCCTTCGCGTTCTACATGATCGTGAACGAACGGCGGCGGGAGATCGGCCTCCTCCGGGCGATCGGAGCGAACCGGCTTCACATCGCTTCGATCATCCTGAGCGAGGCGGCCCTGCTCTCAGCCACGGGCGGAGCGGCTGGCGTTGCACTCGGATTCGGGCTGCTGTTCAGCTTCAAGAACCTGATGCTGCACAATTTGAAACTTCCCTACCTGTTCCCGTCTCCTGTCGAACTGATAAGCCTGATCGCGGCGGCCGTCTCATTTTCGCTCGTCACCGGGCTGCTTTCGGCGCTGCTGCCGTCGTTGTCGGTGATCCGGACGGAACCCTATGAGGCCATAAGGAGCGCGGAATGAGATATATCGTGATACTGCTCCTTGCGGCGATGACGATGCTTTCCTGCTCGGAAGAAAAAAAACAGAGCGCTCCGGTCGTCGAACAGAAGAGCGATATCGAATTGCTGCGGGAAAAGATCCAGAGCAACCCCAACGACGCCGATGCGCAGTTCCATCTGGCGGAGTTCTATGAACGCGCGAACCTGTATCAGGAGCAGATCGAGACGCTCAAAAAAGTGGTCGCCATCCGGCCCGACATGGGGTATGCCCATTTCAAGCTGGGCACTGCCTACAACAGGCTCGGCATGTATCAGGAGGCGGTCGCGAGTTTCACCAAGGCCGCCAAATACGAGCATAAACAGCCGATGATCTATAATAACATGGCCTTCTCCTACGGCAAGCTGGGCAAGATAGACGAGGAGATAGCGGCTCTCCAGAAGGCGATCTCCATGCGCCCGGACTATGGTATCGCCCACTTCAATCTCGGCATGGCTTATCTCAAGGCGGGGAAACGGGACGCTGCCATGAAAGAACACTCCCGGCTGAAGAACATTGACGAACCCCTTGCAGCCACGTTAAAAAAACAGATCGACGCGGGGAGGAAATGACATGAAGCGGGCATCGTTTGTTCTCGTGTTTGCGGCAATACTGGCTCTTTCGTTCGCGCTTCCGACTGTTGCGGAGACCATTACCTGCACGGAGTGCGGCATGATGCTCGAGGTGGGGTCGAAATTCACCGCAAAGATCGTCGAGGAAGGCAAGGACCTCTATTTCTGCGACATTGGCGACCTTTTCGCGTACCTGAACAGAAAAAAACCGCAAAATGTCAGGATCCAGGTCAAGGATTTCCCGAGCGGCGCCTGGATTGACGCGCGGAGCGCCTCCTATGTGTGGTCTGCAAAAAAATTCAGTTCACCCATGGGCTGGGGCATTGCTGCGTTTCAGGACAGGAAGGACGCAGCGGCATACGGCAGCGCCCTGGATTTTGATGCGGCAATGAAGGCTGTGCAATGAAGAAGCTGATCGGCCTGACGGCGATAATCAGCGGCATCCTGCTGATGATCGTGCCCCGGTATGTTCTCCCGGCCTGCGAATACGAAGGCTTTGCAAGGATGCACTGTTCGGACACGGCGCACGCCGAGCAGATCGTGGGCGTCCTGCTCCTGCTGGCCGGAATCCTGACCCTGCTCGTGAAATCGGCGAGGATGGCCTTTGCCGGCGGAGGCATCGCACTAATTCTGTCGGTCGCATCCTACTTTCTCCCAGATAAGATCGGATTCTGCCACAGCAGCCAGATGCCCTGCAATTACGGCATGGTCCCGGCGATCAGGTTCATTGCCATCATCGCCGGACTGATCATGGCCGTCGCACTCATTGTTTCGGCCAGAAGGCTTCAGAAGAAAGGAACCGCATGATCGAACTGAAGGGACTGTCAAAGACCTATAGGGTATCGGGCAAGACCATCCCGGCGCTGCTGCCCGTGGACCTCGTTATTCAGGCGGGCGAATTCGTGACCATTGTCGGGCATTCGGGAAGCGGGAAAAGCACGCTGCTGAGCCTCATTGGCGGCATCGCGCTGCCTGATGCGGGCTCCGTGTTCATCAATGGCGCGAACATCCGGTCCTACAACGACACGAAGCTCTCGAAATTAAGGAATGAGAAGTTCGGGTTTGTGTATCAGTTCTCCAGCCTCATCCCGACCCTCACTGCCACGGAAAACGTCCTGCTCCCCACCGTCTTCGGCGGAAATAAGACCCCGGCTGACGCCGTGAAGCTTCTGCAAATGGTCGGCCTGGGAGACAAGACCGACCGCTATCCTTCGGAGCTTTCGGGCGGCGAGCAGCAGCGGGTCGCGATCGCGCGCGCCTTCATTCATGATCCCGAGATCGTCCTGGCCGACGAACCAACAGGCGACCTCGACGAGGAGACCGAGGCAGAGATCATGTCGTTCTTCGAACGGGTCAACCGGGAGCACAAAATGACGATGATCATGGTCACCCACAGCTCGGAACTCGCGGTACGCGCCGGGACAAGGCTCAAAATGAAACACGGAACGCTTGAGCGAATCCCCTAGGTTCCCCAATCCCTTCCGGCAAACAAAAACGGCGGCCTCTGAAGAGAGCCGCCGTTTTTTATTTGTGCCGAGAAGTCCTTTATTTCTTGTTCTGCGGTTTATCCCCGTACAGCCGGTCATATTCCGCAGGATGGTGGTGCTTCAGCTGGTCGATGCTCATCTTTCCCGTGAGCCACATCCAGTTCATCGGGAAGACTTCGGACCGCAGGTGTTCATTATAGAAATGGAAGATCAGGATGAACACAATGGCGAGCAGCGCCTCATCGCTGTGCATTGCGAAGATAACATCCCAGATCCACTGGATCGTCCAGACGGGGAAGATCGACGACACGGTCACCGGGAATGCGAGGAAGAACCCTGACGCGCCGATAATGAACATGCCCCAGTAGACCGCCCAGTAATCGAACTTCTGCATGTAGTTGAACTTCCCGAAATAGGGTTTTTCCTTCCTGAGGCCGAAGAAGTACAGAAAATTGTTGAACAGGTCGACGACATCCTTCGGCATGGGGATCAGGGACCACCGGAAATCTCCCTTGCGCGCCTTGTTGATCAGGTAGAACTGGTGATACGCGAAATCGAGCAGCATGGTGATGCCCGCGACGCGGTGGATGATGCCGGCCATTTTGGCCCCGCCCCAGAAGCTGATCCAGGCGCTGGCCGGGTCCTGATAGGCATACTTGAGGCCCCAGCCCGTGAAGGACAGGAGCAGGAACGTCGTGAACATGATAACATGCTGGATCCTGGCGGAGAGGTCAAACCTCTCGATCTCTGCCGGTACGGTCTTATTCATGTTTGTCTCCTTTCTTGAACAGGCGATCGCGGACGTCCGCAAAGATATCGAGGAGCACATGAACGCAGATGAAGACGAACACGCTCATCGTGAGGACGACGAGGGCGAGTTCCACGAAGTGCGCGACCGGATTAAGCGGTTTGTGCGTGATCGCGGCAACGAATTTTCTCGTGGCACCAGCGTGGCATTTCGAGCAGGTCTTGACCTTATTCTCGCCGACAACGGGCGATGAGGGGTCCTTATCGCTCTTGATGTCATGGGCACCGTGACAATTCGGGCACGCCGGAGCGTTCATATGACCGACCTTCAGCTTCCTGCCATGAAAGCTCTCCAGATAGCGATCCATGACCAGGGGCGAGAACCCGTACTTCTCGGACATGAACTTTTCTTCATGGCACTGGCCGCAGGTCTGAACCACGTTGAAATGGTTTACCGCAGATTCCTTGCTGGACTTTGGCTGGATATAATGCGGAGAACCATGACAGCTCGTGCAGACCGGACCGTCGGAGGACTTCTTGACGATGACGTTCTTCCCGTGAACGCTCGATTTGTAGGCCTGATAGATTTCTCCGTGGCACTGCGCGCAGGCCGCCTGGGCAATGGGATCGATCTTGCTCTTGGCGGCAATCAGGGCACCGAGTTCCTGCGTGGCCTTGTCGGCATGTCCCGTAAGCCCCTTGTGCTGGTCCCCTTTCAACTGCATGTGGCACATGACGCAATCAAAGGAGCCATGTACCGACTTCGCATACTTCTCCTGGTTGACATTCACGGACCCTTCCATGGACCCGTGGCAGCCAAGACAGGTCGCGGCATCCGTCGCCGCGTGCGCGGCGGGGACCAGAACAGCGGTGAACAAAAGCAGCAGAGTTGCGTTCAACCAATTCCTCATACATTCTCCTTTCGGATCGTTAATTAATAAAACAAGTTCGGTCACTGCTGATCGGATGAATGATCCGGCATGAATTCAGTACTGCCGCCAGCGGCCTTCTCCTTTCGTTAAAATTGGGGGTTTTTTGCTGCAGAGCGACGCATCGAACGGCCATCATACGAATTGGTAAGATCGGCAATAAAATCTTGCACATAACATGCCAGTAATAAGTGGATGAAATACAAGGCATTGGCGTACGTGAATTTTTGCAAAAGTGCAAAAAATACTGATTAAGTTTCATAGTTGCAAACTTACTCCCCATTGTAGTGAACAGCAACCAGGTAGAGTCCGTGGGGCGGCGCCGTTCGCCCCGCCCTGGTGCGGTCCTGAGCAGCAAGGATCGCAGCCACATCCTCAGGGGCGAACCTGCCCAGCCCGACCTCGACAAGCGTCCCGGCGATGTTCCGGACCATGTACTGGAGGAATGCATCGGCTTCCATCACGAGTTCCACGAATTCGCCCCGTTTTCCGATCTCCACTCTTCTGAGCGTCCGTATCGGCGACCGCGCGCCACATCTCGAGCCGCGAAATGACGAAAAATCATGTTTCCCGATCAGGCTCGTTGCCGCCTGCCTCATCGGCCTCAGTTTCAACCGGACATTAACATGCCAGGCATAATTGCGGTACAGGGCGCTCGGCGCGCGCCGGTTCAGGATCCGGTAGGTATAGGTCTTTCCCTGTGCGCTGTAGCGTGCGTGGAATTCTTCGGGCACTTCCTCCGAATGCACGACCCGTATGTCGGGGGGCAGCACATGGTTGAGCGCGGGCATCCAGGCGGCAGGCGGCATTGCGCCGGGGGCGTGAAAATTGACGACCAGGCCCAGAGCGTGAACGCCCGCATCCGTCCGCCCCGAGGCATATGTGGTCGCGTCTTTGCCCGATACCCCCTTGATCGCCGATTCCAGGCTTTCCTGGACGGTCGGTCTGCCGGTCCCGGCCTGTGCCTGCCAGCCGTGGTAGTTCGTCCCGTCGTATTCCAGGACCAGCTTGATGTTTCTCGACATACCCATATCAGACGACGGAGCCTCAGTCTGTTTTCTGACGTCTCTGCCCTATTCCCCCAGGTAGGCCTTCTTGATCCCCGGATCCTGTATGAGCTCAGAAGCATCGCCATGCAGAACGATCCTGCCGGTTTCCATCACGTAGGCACGGTTCGCGAGGCGGAGCGCAGCCTTGGCATTCTGCTCCACGAGCAGGATCGTCATGCCCTGTTCATTGATTTCCTTGATGATCCTGAATATCCTGCTCACGATGATCGGTGCAAGCCCCAGGGAAGGTTCATCCAGGAGGAGCAGCTTCGGCCGCGACATGAGCGCCCTGCCGATGGACAGCATCTGCTGTTCTCCGCCGGACAGCGTACCGCCCGGCTGTCTTCTGCGCTCCGCCAGGGCCGGGAAGAGGTCGAAGATGCGTGCAATATCCCCGTTGAACTCCTCTTTCGTGCTGCGGAACGCGCCGAGCTCAAGGTTTTCCCACACCGTCATGCGGGGGAATATCCTTCGTCCCTCGGGGACCTGCGAAATGCCCCTCTGCACGATCTCGTGAGACGGCAGGCCGGAAATGGGCTGATCTTGGAGCAGGACCGTTCCGCCCCGGAGAGGGGTGACGCCGGAGACGGACATCAGCGTCGTTGACTTCCCGGCGCCGTTTGCCCCGATCAGGGCGACGATCTCTCCCCGGTTGACGCGAAGGCTGATCCCCTTGAGCGCGTCGATCATGCCGTAGGACACGGTCACGTCCCGGAGCTCAAGCATGAGCTTCCCTGCCAAGATAGGCCTCGATGACCTGGGGATCGTCCTGGATATCCCTGGGAGCTCCCTCGGCGATCTTCACCCCGTGATCCAGCACGAGCACCCTGTCGGATATTCCCATGACGACCTTCATGTCATGTTCGATCAACAGGATCGCAACGCCGTTGTCGCGGATCCTGCGGATCAGGTTCATCAGGTCACGGGTTTCCTGGGGGTTCATGCCGGCGGCAGGTTCGTCGAGCAGCAGCAGGTGGGGTTCGGTACCCAGGGCGCGGGCGATCTCGAGACGCCGCTGGTCTCCATAGGAGAGGTTCGAGGCCAGGATGGCCTGCCTGGTTTCGAGACCCGCGAACTTCAGGATGTCCGCTGCGCGGTATACCATGTCCCGCTCCTCTTTGACCACCCGCTTCGGCCGGAACATGGCGCCGAACACTCCGGCTTTGGTCCGGCAGTGGCCCGCTACCATGACGTTTTCCAGGCAGGTCATGCCGCTAAACAGCCGGATGTTCTGGAAGGTGCGTGCGATTCCGAGTGCAGTGATATCGTGGGGAGCCATGCCGGTGATGTCTCGGTCATGAAATATCGCCTTCCCCCGCGTCGGTTGATAGATCCCGGTGATGCAGTTGAAGAAGGTGGTCTTGCCTGCCCCGTTCGGACCGATGATGCTGACGATCCTCTCCCGCTCCAGCCTCATGTCGACGCCGTCAAGCGCCTTGAGTCCGCCGAAGTTCTTTGTCAGTGTTTTTGTTTCGAGCAGCAGCATTGCAATACCATCCTCGATCCCGGACTTTCTTGAATGCTACCGTGACCCCGTTTTGACCGTTCCCAACAGCCCCTGGGGCCGGAAGATCATCATCAACACGAGGGCGATGCCAAAGGCCAGCATCCGGTAGTCCTGAAAGTCACGGAATACCTCGGGAAGCGTTATCAGGAGCAGCGCGCCCAGGATGATGCCGGGGATGCTCCCCATGCCTCCGAGGACGACCATGCAGAGGATGATGACCGATTCAAAGAAGGTGAAGCTCTCCGGAGACACGAAGGCCATCTTTGCGGCGAAGAAGACGCCTGCCAGGCCCGCCCAGGCGGAGCCCAGAACGAAAGCCAGCATCTTGAGCCTGAACGTATTGACTCCCATGGCCTCTGCGGCCACCTCGTCCTCGCGGATAGCTACCCACGATCTGCCGATGCGTGATGCAATCAGCCGCTGCATCAGAAAAATCGTGACGATCACGATGGCCAGGATAAGATAGTAGAAATCTATGGTCCGGTGAAGAGTGTACCCGGCAATGACCGGCCTCCCGATCCTCGAGATGCCGTTCGGGCCGCCCGTCATCCGGTCCCAGTTGTTCAGGATGATGCGCGTGATCTCGCCGAGCCCGAGTGTCACGATCGCGAAATAATCGCCCCGCAGCCTGAGCGTGGGCAGACCGACAAGGGCCGCGCAGCCCGCGGCGGCGAGCGCCCCCACAACGAGTCCCGGCCAGAACGGCAGTCCCGCGGTCGTGGAAAGGATTGAGTACGTATAGGCTCCGATCGCGTAGAAGGCGACGTAGCCCAGATTCAGGAGGCCTGCCTGCCCGACTATGAGATTCAAACCCAGGGCAAGGACGACGTACATACAGGTGAGCGTCAAAACATCACGAAAATAGTCGTTCAAGAACAAAGGAAGGACAATGAGCAGGACGACAAGCATGACAAGGGAGGTTCGGGACCCGAGCGCTGCCCGGATCGGCGCGGACCGGGCAACAGCATGGGATGCCCTTTCCCGCAACGAAACGAGCAAGCGCTGAACGGTTCCGTGGCCGGCCATGTTCCCGACTGCGATGAGAAGCGCGGCGGCAGCCGCCAGAGAAAGAGCCGCTCTGATACCGGTGAAAGGCAGGACGAGAATGCCTGTCCAGACCGGGATCAGCACAAGACCGCCTCGATAGGAACTCACCGATGATGGATACAATCGCATATCGGGTTGAGATTATCGCATAGAAAGACCTGCATATCAAGCGGTTATTCGGGGCCAGGGACAGGATCAGGGTATCGCCACGCTGAGCCGGTCCCACTGGGCTGCGACGACCATCCACTCTCCCGACTCTTTCGAGAAGGTGACCGAGAAACGGTATGCACCCAGCGCTTCGGGAAGGATCGTCCCGGAATCGCCGGACCTGCCTGACAGGATCGCTTCAAAGCGGGCTGTGGCCGATGCCTCACGGACGGTGATCTCAAGATTGCTCAGGATGACCGAGATCGACTTGTGCTGATAAAAATAGAAAAGAAGCAGTCCCTTGATTCCCTCGCGATCATTCCCCTGAGGATCGCGGTAATTTTTCGAGATATGGGAGAGGATCGCCCTGATATCCTTGATTTCTGTCCCCTTCTGGATCGCCTGAACGGCATGCTTGACTCTTTCCTCCTCGGTCTCCTTATGACAGGCATGCTGGAAAGAGACGGAAAACGCCATGCCGAGAATGGCCAAGAACACAGGAAGCGCTCTTATTTTGTTCTCCATGATGAGAACTTATACCACAGAACGGACATTCTTGCATGACCTCTCGTGAAACGGGAAAAAGCTCGTTGATCAGGAAGGCGTATGATACAGATCATAACAACAAGGCGGCGCAATAGGCTTTAATATTGCAATCTCACAACAGCACTTCTATTTCACCAGGATAATTGATGCTGCAGGATCAGCCCTTCGGAGCGGACGGAAGGGGGTGAATCGCGGCACTGCGGTCACGCATTCCACTGAACGTTGAAAATGAGACAACCAGATTCCTTATTGCAGGGAGGTTTCGATGAAGAAAACAATTGGCGTTCTCGTTCCCTTTATCGTCGTGTTCGCTCTTGTCATCTGGATCAAGGACGTGGGTGCGCAGTACGGGGGAAACGCGAAAAAAACGCCAGAAAAAAACGTAGCCGTAGACACTTGCTACGGATGTCATGACAAGATCAAGCAACTCCATACCCTGGGAAAACACGCGAAGATAAACTGCGCCAGCTGTCATTCCGGTCTGGCCAAACACCTGGAGAACCCGGGTCCTGACACGCGTCCCGTCACGGACGTGTCCTGGGAGGCATGCGGAAGTTGTCACAAGGAGCAGTATGACAGCTTCATGCAGGAGGCCTATCACCGCCCCGCGCGGGACGAGAAGTCGCAGCTCACGAATCGCGCACCCAACCCCTTCTGGGATAAGCTTATGATGGGCCACGGATTTACGAAGGAGCATAATCTCACAAGAAGCCACGTCAACATGCTGCCTGACCACCTCGTGGTTGACCGGGCCTACGGCGGCAGGTTCCAGCCGAAAAACGGATGGACCTATGTGCTCGAAAAGGGAAAGGCATGGGATATTCTGATGGACCGGGAGCCCGGGACAAGCGACCAGAAGACCTTCATGCCCCAGAGCGCGACAGCGGCAAACCCGGTCTGCCTCCAGTGCAAGTCCCAGGACCTGATTCTCAAATGGTCCTACCTGGGAGAGCCCGTCCCAGGGGCGCAATGGTCGCGCACCTCTAGGCCCGTTGAGCTCGTCCGGGACCTCCAATACGGACTGAACTGCTTTTACTGCCACGACCCTCACGCCGCGAAGCCCCGCATCGTCCGGGACGCCCTGATCCAGGCACTGACAAGGCCCGAGGCGGACACGGTCTGGCATCAGGACCCCAATCACACGAACTTCAAGGTCATCGAAATGGGCACGCGCGGCTTCACGAGAAAGATAGCGATCCTTGAGAAATACGACACCCGGCTCCAGTGCGGCCAGTGCCATGTCGAGTACAATTGCAACCCGGGGTACGACCCGAAGAATCCCGATACTTCCAAGTACAGCGTGACCATGGCGGACCCGCGGACCAACCATTTCCCCTTTAAGAACGTGCTGGGGCTCTATGACCACTATGTGAAGCAGGTGGGCTTCCTCGACTTCAAGCACGGGCTCACCGGTGGGCTCCTGTGGAAAGCCCAGCATCCCGAGGCTGAAACATACTACAATTCTAAGCACGCCAAAGCGGGCGTCGGCTGCGCCGCCTGCCACACACCCAGGGTCACGGACAAGAAAACCGGCAAGACCTTCACCTCCCATTTTGCCGTGACGCCGCGGGTCCAGCTGAAGGAGACCTGTCTGGCAGCGAAGTGCCACCCTTCGTGGACCGAAGAGCAGGCAAAGTACACCATCGACTCGATCAAGGCCTACGGAAAGGGAAAGATGAGAAAAGCCGAATTCTGGCTTTCGGCGCTCATCGACAAGATCGTTGAGGCCAGGAAGGCCGGTGTGGATCCCGAAGTCATCAAGCAGGCGCAGGACCAGCACCTCCGGGCCCATATCCTGTGGGAATACTGGACTGCGGAGAACTCAGACGGCTTCCACAACCCCGAACTGGCGCGAGAATCCTTGACGCGGTCCGTTGATGAATCTCAGAAAGGGATCAAGATCCTCGCTGATGCCATGGCGCCGAAGGCGGCTCCCGCGGCTGCAGGAGGCCATTAGCCAGGAATGCCGTACTCCATGTGGCGGGGCCCAGGCCCCGCCACATCATTTTTCCCCGTAAAAAAACTTCTTGCTTCCCTCAGGGACATGATATAGTATTTATCGGCCTATCCAATTATTGATGAATGAGGGAGGAATGTTCATGCCCGAAGTGGTGAAGGTATCGACGGTGGAAACGCGCCAGAAGCTCATGGCGGCGATCGAGGAATATTTCAAGAGGGGGCGCTATGCGGAAATAACCCAAACCATCGGGATACATTCCCTGCTCATCGAGTCGGAGCACACGATCGAGGACCAGGCGAAGCTGTACCGTTCGGTACTGAACATGATCAAGGCGAAGCTCTCCGAGCAGCTCGGCAGGAAGTACGAGGGATGGTACGCGGATTTTCCCCAGATCATGGACAAGATCGTCGCCAGCGGCCAGATCGTCACGGACAAGGCCTCCGCAGAAATGCTTGCTTCCCAGCGGGCATCTTACGGTCACTTCCTGTCGGTCGACGAATTCTATAGGTGGGCTCTTGATGACCGGAGACTGACACTCGAACAGATCGTGATGTATGTGAACAAGACCGTTGATATGTACGGCCGCTAGGAATCCTATGAAATGAACGGGCATGTCCGAAGGCTGGGCATGTCCGCTTTTTTGTTTTACAGGTCGATCGCGCCCAATACCTCATCGACCGAGATGCCCCGCATGCATTGGACTTCCCTGTCGCAGGTCCTCCGGAAACAGGGAGAACAGTCTATGCCGGTTCGAACCACACGGTGAGAGGGTCCATAGGGGCCGGTCCTCCAGGGCGCCGTGGGGCCGAACAGCGCGAGCACCCGGGAGCCGGCGGCTGCCGCCAGGTGCATGGGCCCCGTGTCCGTCGTAATGAACAGGTCGGACAAAGAAGCGAGCGCCGCCAGCTCCTTCAGGCTCGTCTGGCCGGACCAGTCCACAGCCTTGCGGCTCATCATTCCCAGGATTCTCCGCGTCACTTCCCGGTCGTCAGCGCTTCCCGTAAATATGATCGCTGCATCTTTTTCAGCCGCCAGCCAGTCAGCGAGCTCGGCGAAATTTTGTTCCGGCCAGAGCTTGGTCTTCCAGCGGGCTACGGGGTTGATGATGATAAGAGCCTGCCCTTCCCTCCTGACCTCCCCGATCCGCAGCCGCATGGCGGGAACCGCATCGCCGATGGGAAGACTGCACCGGGGTTCAGGGTTCCTCGCACCCAGATACCGCGCGACGTCAAGATACCGCTCGAGAGCGTGCTTCTCAATATCATAGGCAGGAAGCCGTTCGTTCAGGAACAGATAGGAGCCTTCCCGGGTGCGGTCAAAGCCGATCTTGCGTTTGGCCCGCGCGAGCCCGATCAGGATGCCGCTCTTCAAGAGGCCCTGGAAATCGATTGCGATGTCATATTCCCTGGCGCGCAGTGCCCGCAAGAAACGAAGGATGCTCTTCATGCCGGCCAGGAACGTGCCTGGTTTCCTGAGCATCCGGAGCCACGATTTCCTTCCGGATACCAGGAGGTGCCTGACAGCGGGATGCCCTTCCAGGATGCCCGCCGCGGCCTCTTCGACCACCCAGGTGACCTCGCTGTCAGGATAGAGTCGCTTGATGGCCTCCAGGGCCGGCAGCGTCTGGACCACGTCGCCGATTGCCGATAGTTTTATGATCAGTATCTGCATGGATTTCTGTCAATGATAATGCATCATGCGCTTCCCGTCAATCGGGAAACGCTTGTTACCAGAATCCGGTCTTTCCGGAGCATCCGTCATGTTGTGAACAGTATTCTCCTGTACCGGTCGACCCATCATCGGAATGAATAAAAAAAGAAGCAATCCCTGACCAAGGGATTGCTTCTTTGAGTTTCAGCCGACTTCGCGTTGATTTATCGTGACGCTATCAGAACTTCCACGCGTAGCCGAACGCCAACTGCCACTGGTCCATCTTCAATTCGATGGTCTGCTGCCCGGGAACTTCCAAGGGGTTTGGGCCGCTGACACTGTGAGACAAGGCACGGGTAAGCGCGAAATTGAGGTCTTGACCATTCGAGATAGCCCTCGTGAAGCCAACGGTTATATGCTGCTCTATGACGCCAGGGGCCAGGATATTAAAGAGCACTTCACTGCTCGGAATAGGCTGGTTCCCTTTGGAATATCCGGCTCTCCACGTCCACGCATCACTGCTTTGCCACTGCACGCCTATCTTATAGGTCGTCATATCGTCCCAGCCGAAGCCAGCCCCGCTGTCGTTGCCGAGTTGGCTGATCATAAGGTTGGGCAGCATTTTATTGTGGATGGCTTTGATGTCGCTGTAGTTGATGCGCTGTACATCAAGGAGAAAAGTCAAGGCAGGGGTGGTTTTATATGCCAGACCAACGGTCCAATTGGAAGGGATGTCGAAATCACCTTGCTGGGCAAATAGGCCGGCATAATCGTGAAATTTGCTCATGTATATTCTGGACTGATAGGAGAGGCCGACATTCAGGTGGCTTGGTAGTATCTCGCCCTGGTAGCCGATCCTCGCACCGTAGCCATAGGAATTATCATGGCCCTTATTGGTGAGGTTATTGGGGTCGCTGGAAAAACCGAAAGCGCCAAAAGCCTGAAGTCCTCTTGCCTCAAATTTTTGATACGCAAAGATCGGGGTGATACCAATAGCATGGTGAGGAGTCAGTTTTCTTGCGTACGTCGGTGCGATGAACAGCTGCTGGAGATCAACACCTGTCGGAGAAAAACCGAACGTGGGCGAGTTATAGTCGGTATTCATGCCTCCGTTTCCGAAAATCGACACGCCGGCCGAGCTGTCCGGATTCAGCATCCAGTTCGCCCCCAACGACGGGATCACGAACCAGTTGGAGCTGCTTTTTACCGTGCCCGGCGCCAAGCCGAACGTTCCAGGCGCACCTGAAGGGTTGCCGGTTACTGTGTATTGCCTGTTCGGATTGAAGAAGGCGAGTCCGAAATCATATCGCTTGCCGACAAATACCATATTTGCAGGGTTGACAGCCGCATCAAGGGTATCCTGCGGCAAGGCAACTCCTGCACCGGCTAATGCCTGGTCACCTACACCATAGGCGTGTGCAAAATAACCGTTCGTTGCCCAGGCCGACTGAGCCATGGCCAAGGATGCGATTCCGAGTACAACGTACAGCAGAAACACTCTTACTTTCCTCATAGTTTCCTCCCCTTGTTAGAAATTAAATGCTCGGTACTCGCTCTGCTGCATTACGCGGTGAGTAGCGGGAATTGGCCAATTTGTATAGAGTTGCGCAGATTATTTCATACTTAACTGTAAAAGTCAAGGAATAGTAACTGCCTGCTCCCTGAGGCCACCCCTTTTCTTCCACGTCACAAAACCGGTCATTGACCTGAGACCGGCTTTTTCACCTTGCTTTTTCCTCAGTATTTGTTACAATTTTTTTGATTTCCAGCTCGTGAGCCGGGCAGGTGCGGACATTTCACTCGAATCGAATGCGAGGAGGTCAGCGTATGGCTGTCAAAGGAAAGGCTAAATCCAAATCTAAAAAAAGAACCTCACCCAAAACCCCCCGTCGACCTGTCGGCAAGAGGAAGTCCCTGAAGAAGCCCAGGAAGAAGTCAGTCGTCAAGAAAAGTGCAAAAAAGAAAGCATTAAAAAAGAAAACATTAAAGAAGAAAGCATTAAAGAAGAAAACCGCTAAAAAGGCCGTGGCAAAAAAGGTCGCTTCGAAAAAGGCTACCGCGAAAGAGTCCCTCCTCATCGAGCCCGGCCCGCCGACCCTCGCGGTCCCTCCCGTGGAAGAACCCGCTCCTCATGAGGAGGCGATCGGTGTTGTTACTCATTATTACAGTCATCTGGGTGTTGCCATTGTGCAGATCAACAAGGGCACACTCGAAACCGGCGACACGGTCCGCATAAAGGGGCATACGACCGACTTCACGCAGGAAGTCGATTCCATGGAATACGAGCATCAGCATCTTGATCGGGCGACGCCGGGACAGAGCGTCGGGATCAAGATCAGGGACCACGCGCGGGTGCACGATATCCTATACCGCACGAAGTGATGAACGGGTAATGATCTCACATGCCTTGCCGGAGATCGAAAGCATGGTATACTAATAGCTGGCACGATCGAAACGCAAGGAGTCCTTTATCCCCTCCGTTCACGGCAATATTACCGGTCTCAAGCCCGCAGAGCTCAAAATGCTCGAGCGGCTTTACCGCAGAAGGACGCCTCCGAACCTGGTCATCACACCCGAGGCCGCACGAGCCCTGACCGAAGCGTCAACAGCGATCGGCAGGCAGGTCGGGCTCATTATTGACCGCTCGGGATCCACACGCAACGTACTCGTCGGCACGAACAAGGACATCCTCATCCCCGATCTTTCCGAACACCGGCTCGGCTCCAGGCGTCTCCGCGGCGTCAGGCTCATCCACACCCATTTAAAGGACATGCCGCTGAACCAGGAGGACCTGACCGACCTTGCCCTGCTGAGACTGGACATGATCGCTGCGCTCGCGGCCCGTCCCGACGGCCTTCCGGGCAACATCTCTATCGCCTACCTTATCCCGCCGAATCCCGAGGAGAAGCTCTACGAGGTCCTCCCGCCCCGTTCCGTCCATGCGATCGACATCGATGCCGCTGAATTCATTGCCGATATGGAGCGTCAGATGGAGCGGGCGCAGGCAGCCCGGGAAGTGGCGAAGAAAGACCGGGCGATCCTCGTAAGTGTATCCAAGAAGAGCAAACAGGAACAGGAAGAGTCTGTCGAGGAATTGAAGGAGCTTGCCCGCTCAGACGGCATCACGGTCCTCGATACCGTGGTGCAGCGGCTTCACGAGATCAATCCGAAATACCTCCTCGGAGAAGGCAAGCTTAAGGAGCTCATCATACGCTCTCAGCAGCTCGGCGCGGACCTGATCGTCTTCGACCAGAACCTCACCCCGGCCCAGGTCAAGGCTATCGGCGATATCACCGAGATGCGTGTCATCGACCGTACCCAGCTGATCCTCGATATTTTCGCCCGGAGGGCCCATAGCGGAGACGGCAAGGTGCAGGTAGAGCTTGCACAGCTGAAGTACCGGCTCCCGAGGCTGTCCGAGCGCTCCACTGCCCTCTCGCGCCTCACCGGAGGCATCGGAGGCAGGGGCCCGGGCGAGACCAGGCTCGAGATAGACATGCGCCGGGCTCGGGACAAGATACGCAGCCTGGAACGTCAGCTGGAAGGACTCGGCAGGGCCAGGAACCAGCGCCGGGAAAGACGCATCCAGAGCGCAATCCCCATCGTATCCATCGCGGGATATACAAACGCCGGCAAATCGACCCTGTTCAATATGCTGACCAGGTCCGAGGGCAAGGCAGAGGACCTCCTGTTCGCCACGCTCGATACGGCCACCCGAAGGCTCCGATTCCCGCGTGACCGCGAGGTGGTCATCACCGACACCGTGGGATTCATCAAGGACCTGCCCAAGGACCTGCTGGGCGCATTCCGGGCGACCCTGGATGAAATGCAGGATGCCGACCTGATCCTGCATGTTGTCGATGTCAGCAACCCGCGCTTTGAACAACAGATGGAGTCCGTGGACAACCTCCTGAACGAGATCGGCCTCGACCATATCGCGAAGCTCGCCGTGTTCAACAAGGTCGACCTGGTGAATCCCCTCTGGGCAAGGGCGATCGCGTCGCGCTTCAGCGGCGTTCTCTGCTCGGCGACCGATGCCAGGACGTTCGGGGAACTGCTGAAGGAGATCGAAAAAAAAGTGTGGCCTGAGGAAAGGCTATATAAACAAGAGGAAGAAGCTGTCCCCTGAACAGGATGCCGCACGTTCGCGGTGCGTTATCGGCAGAACAGCAAACCCTGGTTGTTGAAGCATCCCTCTCCGAAGCCTTTTTTCGCCTGCCTGATGCCCGTGGGTATCATTCACTGATTTAAAAAGGCCGATGTCCGGAATCCTCGTCGAGGGGGACGAACGACGGACGATCAAGGCGGTGCAGAGGTTCACCGGTAGGCGGGAAAAACGGGATCGAATGACACGAGAGGATGGCTTCGCACGGAGCTTTCTTTTTGAAATGTATCCGGCCCCGTTTCAGGGTTGGGTGCTTCTACTTCCCCCCGATCGAAAGCTCCTTGATGAGGAGCGAGGGGCTGCCAATTCTGCCTGAGAACCGAAGGTCGCTTCCCACCAGAACAACATTGCTCATAACGTCCAGGATGTTTCCCGCGATCGTGGCCTCGCGCACGGGATAGGCCTTCCTGCCGTTCTCAAACCAGAACCCCGTCGCTCCGACGGAAAAGTCGCCGGAAATGGGGTTGGCAGTGTGCATGCCCATGACATCCGTCACGAGGAACCCCCGGCCCGCCTGGCGGATAAGCTCGTCGAGAGAAGAGAGGCCGGGCTCGATGGAGAGGTTCGTGATCCCCACGCCGGGGATCCCCTTGAACCCGCCGCGCAATCCGTTCCCCGTAGACGAGGTTTTTTCCTTGGCTGCGGTGTACGTATTATGGAGAAAGAGAGAAAGCGTTCCGTTGGCGATGATAACCTTTTTCTGCATCGGCACTGCCTCGTCGTCAGCGGGCGCAGTGCCCAGGCCGCCTTGGAGAAGACCGTCGTCTGTGACGGTAATGGCCGTCGCGGCCACCTTTCTCCCGAGCTTGCCCATGAAGAGCGACCGCTTCTTCTGCACGCTCTCCGCAGAAAAGCCGCTCGCGAGGATAGACAAAAACTCCTGGGCCACCGTCGCCTCCAGGACCGCGGGAGCCTTCACCGAATCGATCCTTCTGGCCCCCAGAAGATCGATGGCCTTGCGGGCCGCCTTGCGGGCAACCTCCTCCACCTCGAGACGCCCATAGTACCGGGTCACGTCAAATTCCGATCCGGACTGGGATTCCCCGTTTTCTTCCGCAACGACCTCGATGCTCGAGGAGCATGCGGTGCCCTGATAGGAAACTTCCACACCGTTCGTATTCATGATCAGCGTTTCCGATTCGGAAAAGCCCGCGGACGCCTTCCGTATCCGCTTGATGCGGGGGTCCAGGGCAAAAGCTTCCCGTTCCATGGACATGACCCGTTCGATCTTCGCGTCCTCGCTCAGCCGCGCCATTGCGGGGTCATACATCTGGACATGCTCGTAGGGGACCGCGGGCTTCCCTGGAATGGAGAAAAAAGGGTCCCGTTCCGTGTTCAGAGCGTTCGTGACGGCTGACTGGGCCAGCACTTCGAGGGAGCGGTCCGCTATGTCCGTGGTAAAGGCAAACCCCTGGCGGCCGTCGATCAGTACGCGCAGCCCGGCGCCGCGGTCCTGCGCGCTGTCGAAGGCGTCGACCTTCTGGTCCTTTACCTCGATGGAGCTTGAGCTCGAGGTGCGGAGAAAGACCTCGGCGGCCTGAACGTTGAGGGCGGCCGCGCGGGTAAGGATCGATTCGGCAGTTCGTTTGTCCATGATGGGCGTCGACCGTGAAAACGGCGGGGTGGCGATAAACGACCGTTAGTCGAAATAACTAGCTGATGCGGTGTCGGATTCCCAGACGGTCACGCTGCTGACTTCCAGGTTGTCATCGTTGATCTTCTTGGCCATGGTATCGTAGATCCACTTCGCAAGGTTCTCGGATGACGGGTTGATCTGGGTAAAGGGGAAGATATCGTTCAGAAAGGTGTGTTCGAGCTGGTCCAGGACCTCCCGGAGAGCGTCCTTCAGGTCATGAAAATCGATGGCCAGTCCCTGCTCGTTCAGACGCTCTGCCGTGACCGCGATGGTGACCCGCCAGTTGTGGCCATGGAGACGTTCGCATTTCCCTTCATACCCGCGCAGCTGGTGAGCGGCCGCGAACTTTGATTCGATCATCAGTTCATACATGGTAAAAAATAATATGGTATATACCCGCAAAAGTCAACACAGAAAATTCCCTTGCAAAAACTCGGAATTTCGGATATGATTTTTTTTAATGGAAGTGCAGAACGAAGAGTTGCGTCACGCGATCGAACCGAGGTTCCTCTCAGAGGCTCAGGCTAAAGGCATGCGGCTCCATGTGGGCCAGATGAACAAGACGGAGCATGACGGTATCATCAGGGACATCGGCCGATACGAGATCAATATTGACGAGAACGGTAAAACGGTAACCATTCTGAAACAGGAAATTGCCTATCTCTCGGCGCTTCAGCCTGTTCTGCAAATCCCGTCCCCTCCCCCTGCCCCGGAACCGGAGAAGCAGGGCGCACCCGATGAACCGTTGCGAAAACCGAACATCCAGCAGGAGTTCCTGGACAAGGCGATAAAAGAGAGCCAGTTTCTGACGCTTTTCCTCATCAATGGACAGCGGATCAAGGCAACCATCGAAGCGTACGACAATTTCACGATCCTGCTCAAGGATGGCACCAAGCAGCATCTCTATTACAAACACGCGATCACGACGATCAACCGGTAGACGGGACCATGGAAACCAATCTCCTTGACAGGATGTTGAATACGTACCTGGAATCACGGACACCGGTGGTCATCACGCTGCAGAACAAGATCCGCGTTTCCGGAAGGATCAGGGCCTTCGACAGCTATGTGATGATCATCGAGGGGCCCAAGCGGGAGATCGTCTACCGTCACGCGGTATCCTCTGTTGTGGCAGACGCTCTTCAGGAATCGCACCGAGCGGCACCCACGGTTTCCCATGGTCACGCGCCAACCGTTCCGCGCACCCCGAAACCTGCCGGCAAGCCGAGATCTCCCCAGCACCAGCCGGCGCTCGCCGCCTCCCCGGCGGACACGAGCATCAACAACAGCATGAAGGAAGGTCTCCTCCGGTGGATGCAGGAGCAAAAGGCGGCAAAATAGGATGAATCTCCGCACCACGGCGCTTGCAGCAGCTTCAGGCATTCTGCTCGCCGCATCGTTCCCCTCCGTTGCTCTCCCTGTCCTTGCCTGGGTCGCCCTTATCCCCCTATTCCTCGCGCTGAATGGACAGAACGTCAGAAACGGCCTCTTTCTGGGCGGTATCAGCGGCATCGTGTTCTTTGCCGGAACCGTCCATTGGGTCACGAACTCGGTCCACTATTACGGAAATGTTCCGATCATCCCGGCGTCCCTCATCACGCTGCTGCTCTGCGCATACCTGGCCCTCTATCCTGCCCTGTTCGCGTCGCTCGTCGTTCATGTCCGGCGCCACCGGCCTTCGCTTCTGTTCATCGCCGCCCCCGCTCTCTGGACCGCGCTCGAGCTGGCGAGGACTTATGTTTTCAGCGGATTCCCCTGGGCGCTTCTGGGATACACGCAGTACCGGATATTGCCGGTCATACAGATCTCGGATATGACCGGCGTGTATGGGGTTTCGTTCCTCATTGTGCTGGTCAACGCTTCGATCTCAGAATTCATCCGGGACAGAAAGAAGATCGCCGTCCTGCTGCCGGCCGTCGTTATCCTGTCGCTTACACTCGGGTACGGGTTCTCACGGCTTCACGCCGATGAAGGCACAGACAGGATCAGGATATCCGTGGTCCAGGGAAACATCGAGCAGGACAAAAAGTGGGACCCGGCATATCAGAGCGAGACCATCAGCGTGTACAAGAGATTAACGTCGGAAGCGCTCGGACAGAAGCCTGATCTCGTTCTTTGGCCGGAGACAGCTACGCCATTCTATTTCGGGGGCGTCGCCCCCCGGGACCAGCAACTGACGAAAGAGCTCAAGGAGTTCGTCAAGCAAGGGGGGGTGCCGATCCTCTTCGGAAGCCCCACTTATGAACTGAGGGGTCGGGGGTCGGTCATTCTGCGCAATTCCGCCTTCCTCGTGAGGGGCGACGGAGAGATCGATGCGGAGTACGACAAGTTCCACCTCGTCCCCTTCGGCGAATACGTGCCGCTCAAGAGCGTGCTGTTCTTTGTCGAAAAGATGGTGCAGGCCATCGGTGACTTCGCGTCCGGCACCGACTTTACCGTCATGAAGGTGCCGGTGCGCGGCGCGGACCGGAAGAACGTGACCATCAGCACCGTTATTTGTTATGAAATCATATTCCCGGACCTGGTGAGGCGCTTTGTTGACCGCGGGGCATCCGTCATCACGACGATCACGAACGATGCCTGGTTCGGGAAGACCGCCGCGCCTTACCAGCATTTTACGATGGCCGTGTTCCGTGCGGTCGAGAACCGGGTGCCCATAGCGCGCGCGGCGAACACGGGCATATCGGGCTTTATCGATGCGAACGGCCGCATTCTTTCAGCCTCCCCCATCTTCACCGAAGCATACCTGTCCCAGACGCTTACTCCCGGCTCGAAAAAGACCTTCTACACCCGTTACGGCGATGTGTTCTCGTATCTGTGCTGTCTGGTCGGCATCCTCGTTCTGATCAAGCCCCGTTCACGGGTGTGACGCTGGCCACTTTACCTTTGCTGTTGAATTTGCCCGCCGCTGTGCTATAATCTCTGCGTGGCGGCTCTTTGCCGCTGCGAATCCCATTTCTTCCGGAGTACATCATGCTTTTAGAAGACCTCAAACAGGAGATCGAAACCATCAAGAACAGGCTTGAGACCCTCCGGAGGCATCTTTGACACCCCTGCCAAGGAATTAAAGCTGGCCGAACTCACCCGCCTGACGGAAACCACGGGTTTCTGGGAAAAAACCGACAAAGCAAATGTCATCCTGAAGGAAAAAGCGGTCATTGAACGCGCACTCCGGGAATGGTCCGGCCTTGCTAACCGGGCGAGCGATCTCCAGGCTATGGCCGAACTCGCGAGCGAGGAAGGCGGCGAGTCCCTGCACCAGGAGCTGGAGCGGGATATTCTCTCCATCCAGGCAGACATCGCTTCTGTAGAGGTTGCCGCCCTCCTGTCGGGTGAAATGGATGCATCGAACGCCATTGTCTCGATCCATCCCGGCGCCGGAGGCACGGAGGCGCAGGACTGGGCCGAAATGCTCATGCGCATGTACCTCCGCTGGGCCGAGAAGCGCGGATACAAGACCGAGATCCTCGATTACCAGGCCGGAGAAGAAGCAGGCGTGAAGTCAGTCACCTTCACGGTTTCAGGCGACTACGCCTATGGAAGGCTCAAGGCCGAGGCCGGCGTGCACCGTCTCGTGCGGATCTCCCCGTTCGACGCGAACAAAAGGCGTCACACCTCCTTCGCGTCGGTGTTCGTGTATCCTGAAGTCGAGGACGACATCGACATAGAGATCGATGACAAGGAGTTGCGCATTGACACCTACCGGGCCTCGAGCGCGGGAGGACAGCATGTGAACAAGACCGATTCTGCCGTCAGGATCACGCATTTACCCACGAACATCGTGGTGCAGTGCCAGAACGAGCGCTCCCAGCTCAAGAACAAGAATGTGGCGATGAAAGTCCTGAAGTCGAGGCTCTACGAACTCCGGAAAAAAGAGCAGGAGGAAAAGATGGGCAAGCTGGTGAGCGAAAAGAAGGACATCGCCTGGGGAAGCCAGATAAGGTCCTATGTGTTCCAGCCCTACCAGATGGTGAAGGACCACCGGACCGTCGTGGAGACGGGGAATGTGAACGCCGTGATGGACGGAGATATCGATCAGTTCATCGAGGCCTATCTGATTTCGAACAGCGGGGCAAAAGTCGAGAAAACAATCGAAAGCAAGCAGTAAGCGGCAGTATCTCTTTTCCCAAGCGATTCAAAGTAAGAACGACATATCAGTTATAAGAACTTATTACTTATGCAGTCATTCCGGTACGTCCCGAATCTTACCTTAAGAGTGATTCCCGCCCTCGCATAGCTTCAAGAACTCCAGCGAGCCGAATCTTTTCGCTTAGAACTCCTCATTTTCACCGGGATCTCTCCAATACGTCAATTTCATTGAAGAGCCTGTCTACGGCCGGGGTTTCAGCCGGGCCAGAACTCATATAACGTATATAACCCTTCCTGTCTATCAAGATAAGATTGGAAACATTTTTCATCAACCCGTATTGCCTGAAAATAGTGCCATCCCAGTCGAGCAGAATGCTCAACTTAATTTCCTGGAATTTCTTCCTTACGTATTTTCTCAGGTCGGAAGGGACGCCCCGCACGTCTGCAACGCGGAGAAGAATGATGTCGTCTCCATTTTTTTGCAGGATAGCTTTCTCCCAGTTTTCGTTTTGATCGATCCCCTCTTTATCGCTTGCAATAATCACAACGATACTGCCCTTATACAGGCTGATATCAACCAGGTTGCCGAATTGATCCTGTAATGCGAATTCAGCGACCTTGGAGTTGGCAGCCCTCTGTCCACCCACGACCGATGCCGTGGCCACGAGCAGCGAAAGTACCGTAACAAGATACTTCATTGTTGACTCCCTGCTTTCCATGACGTCAGAATGCTCGGGTTATTGTCCTGCTCACCTGCTCCTGAATAACTATATCACGAAACCAAATCATGAAACCAAATCATGAAACCAACAGAGGAGAGTAGTTGATACCCGCAGACTTCATCAAATGACGGAAGTCACCGGAGAGGCGGAGTAAACGAGACCTGAGAATCACGAGGCGGCTGGGGCAGAGAGGTTGCCGGAAACGCGGTATACGTGCTGGTTATCGGCTATTTTTTCACCTCCACGAGCAAAAGCTCGGCATCTTCCTCGGCATATAGATGTATCGCTCTTTCCCCGGTGATCATTGCCGAACCAAGCGTCGGGACCATCGCACCATTCACGGTTATCGGCCCCCCTTCGAGCACGTAAAGGTATAGACCGCGCCCCTCCTCGAGGTCATAGTGCTCGGTCTTCCCGGAATGGAGAAAGCTGGAAAATACGCGCGCATCGGCAGCTATGGGAAGCGAGCCCTTGTCCTCGTTCGATACAATCGGCAGGAACCGGTCGGTCCTGTCCGTCTTTTCGACCGCTTTCTGCTCTACGGACGGCTCGAGGCCAGCCTGGGCGGGATAAAACCACATCTGAATGAAGCGCACCGGCTGGTCAGGGCGGTTATTGATCTCCGAATGCCACATCCCGCGTCCCACCGTCGTGTGCTGCACCCATCCCTTTTGCAGAACGCCGCCTTTGCCCCGCTCGTCTGCGTGCCTGAATTCACCGCTAGCGCAATAGGTAACCACCTCATTATCCCGATGCGGGTGCAGCGGCCAGACGGCTCCCGGTGTCAGGGTATCGTCATTAAAGACGCGAAGCGCGCCAAAGTCCTCGAATTGAGGGTCATAGTAGTCGCCAAAAGCGAAATGCCATCGACCGTGGAAGCTTCCGTTTGTTATCTCGCCATCGATCTGATAGATGCTTTTGGGATCGCGTACCCGTATCATATATGTTCGCCTCCCTGGTTCAGGACTATACTGGTCTTGTTTCTATTATACCTCTCCCGGCAGGGCGCTGGATTCTGGATGTCGAGAGGCAGTTTATGGGTATATGACCCTCCTCCGCAAGACAGGAAAGGGCGGAGGTATCAATTTCGATGATTGAAGGTACTCAATATCTAGAAATATAGAAGAACTCATTTTGCCGCGATTCTTCCCAACCCTGTTGGCTGTACTGGCGGGCATGCACGCGGTCAGTGGCGGGAAAAATCAAAACGACGTAAACGGGGCAAGGCATGAGACACTTTGAGGAAAGGGCACAGGGACGAAGAGGAAGGTTTTTTCTGTCACCACGGGAATCTTAAATTCCCATCATCTGAGGCGAGCGCGCGTCCACGTATTTCTTAACACCCTGGAAAAGGGCTTCAGCGAGGCTCTGGCGGTAGGATTCCATGCGCAGCAGCTTTTCCTCCTCGGGATTGCTGATAAAGCCCACTTCGGCGAGGATACTGGGCATTCCCGTATTGATGAGAACGTAAAAAAAAGCACGTTTCACGCCTAGATTTGCCACATGACCCTGTATGGGTTTTACCCTCTCAACGAGCGAACCCTGTATTGCATGCGCCAGGTAAATCGAATCTTCATCATTACTTTCCATCCTCAGCCCCTTTAAGATTTTTGAGAGTTCATCGTCGAGTTCGCTGAGCGTTTTCGTCGTGGTCGCATTTTCTCTCGCCGCTGTGGCCATGGCATCCCTGTCCGTGGCACGCAGACCCTGAATATACGTTTCGATGCCCCGTGCTTTCCGCTTGCGGTTCGCGTTCACGTGAATCGAGACAAAAAGGTCGGCATTCTTTGATTTCGCGATCAAAGGCCTCTGTTCCAGCGGGATAAATACGTCTCGATCGCGGGTCATGACCACTTCGCACCCGAGCCGTTCTTTCACAAGAGCGGCAAGCCGCTTCGCAACATCGAGGGTAATGGTTTTTTCCTTCAGTCCGCTCTTTCCTATCGCACCAGGATCATGACCCCCGTGGCCAGCGTCAATTGCGATGGTTTTGATTTTAAGCCCTAATTGATTAGAAAGTGAAAGCTTGGGACCGTCATTATTATTGACCGCAGGGGACTTGACAGGAGGAATGCCGGCACTCGGATTATCGGTCTTTGATTCTCCCTTTTTTTCTGTCTCAGCTCCTGATTGCTGTTCAGGCATATTCTCAGCTGTTTGTTCGGTGTTTGACTCTTCGCTCAACACCGACATTTCAGGTGCTCTTCCCCCCTCGCCGGTCACATCGATAACCAGCCGTTCAGGATCGCGAAGGGGAAAAGCTGCGTAGCTCTTGATGCTCGCAAGGTCGAGCACAACCCGCACGATATCTGGTGCGTACTGGCTGGCGCGGACCTGTTTCAGGATGCCGTCGTTCACCGACAGCGGGTCTTTATCGACCGAGGAGCCAAGCCGTGCGTTGAAAAGGTCGAAAACCAGACGGTCCGGTTTTTTAAGCTCCTGTGCCTGGAATCTGGCCGGACTGTTCTGTTCGATCACGATGCGGGTATAGGCCCCTCCCGACCAGTACCGGATCTTTTGTACTACGCCAGGCGTTTTGGGCTTCCTCGCGCTCAGCACCGGCACTGGCATTTTTTTTATCTCCGGTTCCGGTTTTGTGCTACGCGTAGAAATGCCGAGCCTAATCTTCGCTTTGCCTGTCCAGGGGCTGTCAGGGTACACCTCGGCAAGCTTTGCATATGCTTTTGCTGCAGCGGACGGGCTTTTCTGGAACTCGGCGGAGAGATCGATGACGTGGTACAGCGCTTCCGGAGCCTTCGCATGCCGGGGATAGGAGGACTGGCACTTCCCGTAGGATTGCATGGCTGAATCGAGGTCGCGCGAGTATTTGCTGAACTGGTAGAGCTCCTGATAGAGCGATGCCCCGTCGAAACAGGCATCGGCAGCGCTCGGGCTCCTGGGATACTTTTTTTCGACCATCGCGAAGGTGCGTATGCAATCAATCCAGTAGGAGCGGTATTTCTTCTTTTTGCTTGATTTTTTGAGGTCAGCGAGGCGTTGAGAGGCGACAGCATACTGGCGCCCGGCTTCGGAATTGTAAGACGGGAATGCGGGTGAGCTAAGGACCAGCAGGAAGAAGCAAGCCATGCAGGCCGCGATGCTTGAACGGCCGCGTATCATCATATCTGAGTTGTTTTTTAACCGAAATGCCGCGAGAAGTCAACAAAAAAGGCCCCGGAAACCGGGGCCGATCATGGTCGAATGCAGGGTGAACCACAGTCTACATTGCTGACACAGGGTAAAACTGGGGAGGATCGCAGAGATGGATTTACAGCTTTTCACCCGTATTTCCCCCTTGCGTACCCCCGACAGGATCGAGACCTCGTGGTTCTCCTTCGCTGACTTCTACGAAGCTGTTTTTGCGGTCTCCACGAGCTTGGTAAAGCCAGCGGGATCCGTAATTGCCAGATCGGCAAGGATCTTTCTGTCAATGACCACACCGTTCTTGGCCAGACCTGCCATGAACCTGCTGTAGGTCACGCCGTTCTGTCTTGCAGCGGCATTAATACGCGCGATCCAGAGCCTGCGGAAATCCCTCTTCCGGGCCTTGCGGTCGCGATAAGCGTACTTCAGCGCACGGTCAACAGCCTCAGTAGCGGAGCGGAACAGCTTCGATTTTGCTCCCCAATACCCTTCGGCCAGGTTGAGCACTCTTTTTCTTCTGGCCCTCGTTTTGGGGCCGCCTTTTGCTCTCGGCATTTCTCAATTCCTCCTTAAATCATGACGCCCGATGACAGATGGCAGACGAACAGACAAGACACTGTGCCCGTATCGTTTGCCTTCGGTCCAGCTGCCACACGTTTATTGCTTTTACTTGCTTCCGTAGGGAAGCATCTGCTTGACGTTTTCCATGTTGTCCTTGGTGATCTCAACAGCTCCCGTCAACCTCCGCTTGCGCGTCGAGTTCTTCCCCGACAGCAGGTGGCCCTTCCAGCCCTTTCGCCGCATCACCTTGCCCGAGCCGGTCACCTTCAGCCGCTTCGCGGCGCTTCGATTGGTTTTCAGTTTGATCTTTGCCTTTTTTGCCATTTCACGTTCCCCTTCCGATAAATCGAGCGCGCATCCGCTCTCTGCTGGTGTGGTATATCAATCGCGGGAAGGAACTCCCGCAGGCTGATCGTCCTTGCCTCTTGTCTACTTTGCCTTCGGCGCGAGGTAGAGCATCATGTTCCTGCCTTCCATCCGGGGCTGCTGCTCCACAACGGCCTCGTTCTGCAGGTCGGCAACGATCCGTTCAAGGACCGCCCTGCCATGTTCGGTGTGGGCCATCTCGCGTCCGCGGAACATCACGCTCACCTTGACCTTGTTGCCATCCTCGAGGAACCGTTTGATATTGTTCGTCTTGAACTGGACGTCGTGTTCGTCCGTCCTCGGCCTGAGCTTGACTTCCTTCATCAAGATGACGGTCTGGTGCTTCCGGGACTCATGGGCTTTTTTGGCTACTTCATACTTGTACTTGCCGAAGTCCATGATGCGGCAGACGGGAGGCTTGGCCGTGGGCGCCACCTCCACGAGATCGAGCCCCGCTTCCTCGGCCTTCCGGACGGCGTCCCGGGTCTCCATCACGCCGAGCTGTTCGCCCTCTGACGAGATGACCCGGACTTCTTTCACCTTGATCATGTGATTCACTCTTGTTGTAATTTTACTGCTGATAAACGATCACCCCCTTACAGTTCTGTTACGATGCTTTTATCGCGTATTTTCGTCAGTACTTGATCGATGAAGGCCTGGACCGGTATCGCGCCGAGGTCCTTGCCGCCCCGTTCACGGACGGCCACGGCGTTCTGCTGGACCTCCTTGTCGCCGATGACCAGGATATAGGGCGCCTTTTCGAGCGATGCCTCGCGGATCTTGAACCCGATCTTTTCGGAGCGGTTGTCCAGTTCGGCCCGGATGCCCGCTGCGAGCAGGGTGTCACGCACGGCCTTCGCAAAGTCCAGTTGCTTGTCCGTGATGGGCAGCACCTTGGCCTGGACCGGCGCGAGCCATACGGGGAACGCGCCTGCGTAGTGTTCTATCAGCATGCCGAAGAATCGCTCGATAGACCCAAGCAGCGCCCGGTGAATCATGTACGGCCGGTGCGGCTGGTTGTCAACGCCGACGAAGGTCATGCCGAACCGCTCCGGCTCGTTGAAATCGAACTGCACCGTGGAGCACTGCCAGAGACGACCCAGAGCGTCCTTGATCTTGATATCGATCTTCGGCCCGTAGAAAGCGCCGCCGCCCTCGTCCATCTCGTACCCGAGGCCAGCCTTGTCCGCGGCAACCTTGAGCGCCTGTGTCGCCTTTTCCCACATCGTTTCATCGCCCACCGACTTCTCGGGCTTTGTCGCGATGTATGCCTTAAAATCATCGAACCCGAAGGTCCTGAGCATCTTTACGACGAATTCGAGGACACGGACGACCTCTGCTTCCATGTCCTCGGGCGCCACGAAAATATGAGCGTCGTCCTGGGTGAATCCCCGCACGCGCAGGAGGCCGTGCAGCACGCCCGACCGCTCAAAGCGGTAGACCGTGCCCAGTTCTGCGTACCGGAGCGGGAGCTCCCGGTACGAGCGCAATTTGTTCTTGTAGATCATGATATGGAAAGGGCAGTTCATGGGCTTCACATAATACTCCTGCCCTTCCACATCCATGGACGAATACATGTTCTCCCGGTAGAAGCCGAGGTGTCCGGACGTCTCCCAGAGCGTTGCGCGGCCAACATGGGGAGAAAACACGAAATCGTAGCCGGTCTTTTGATGCTCGTCGCGCCAGAAATCCTCGATGGTCTTCCGGATCAGCGCTCCCCGGGGATGCCACAGGACCAGGCCGCCGCCGGACTCTTCGGAGATCGAGAACAGGTCCAGGTCCTTGCCGATCTTCCGGTGGTCGCGACGCTTGATCTCCTCGAGCCGCGTGAGATAGGCGTCCAACTCGTCCTTTGCCGGGAACGAGATGCCGTAGATGCGCTGGAGCATCTTGTTCTTTTCGCTGCCCCGCCAGTACGCGCCGGCAATGGAAAGCAGCTTGAAGGACTTGATCTTTCCTGTATTCGGGACATGGGGTCCGCGGCAGAGGTCCGCGAACTCTCCCTGCTCGTAGATCGAGATTGCCTCACTCTCGGGAAGCTCATTAATGAGCTCGACCTTGTAGGTCTCGCCCTTTTTTTGAAAGAACGTCAAGGCATCAGCCTTGGGGATCGCCTTCCGGACGACCGGCATCGCCGCCTTTGCCAGTTCGGACATCCGTTTCTCGATCTTCTCGAGGTCCTCCGGGGTCAGGGGGCGCTCGATGTCGAAGTCGTAGTAAAACCCTTCCTCGATGGCCGGACCGATCGCGAGCCGGGACTGCGGGAAGAGCTGCTTGACCGCGTGCGCCATCAGGTGCGACGTGCTGTGCCAGTACACATCGCGGCCTTCCTGCGACTTGAACGTAACGATCTCTACCGCAGCAGGGTGATCAACGGGGATGTTGAGATCCTGGAGTTGACCGTCTAATTTTATGGCAAGAGCGTCTTTCGCGAGGCGAGAGCCGATCTTCTCGGCAACTTCCTGACCGGTGATGCCAGAGGCATACTTTCTGTCCTGACCGTCAGGCAGCCTGAGTTGTATTTCACTCATAAATGGATGTTACCGTTGCGGTTAATCATGGTAGGCCCGGGCGGTTTCGAACCGCCGACCTCTACCGTGTCAAGGTAGCGCTCTCCCCCTGAGCTACGAGCCTATGCACTGATTGCAGAACGAGAGCGAATTGTATGAGATTTCAGAGGGTTTGTCAATAAAAAAACGGAAAACTTCATTAAAATACCAGGTGCATTGGCCGCGGTGTTCCGGGAAAAGTGTCGGAAGAAAAAGATTCTCGTGATTGAAATGATCATTTTTGCTATAATTTTCATACAAATCTGGAGTACAGGAGCGCGACCTCGTGACCAAAGGTGATAAAAAAAAGAAATCGGAATCAATCAGGAAAAAGAAGTTCATCCTCGTCGCAGACAACAACCAGCGCGATGGCAACTTCACGGCCATGCTGCTTCAGAATTTCGGGTATAACACGACGATGGTGAGAACAGGCTCAGAGGCGCTTGACTTCCTGAACATCGCCGCCCCTGCTCTGATTATCAGCGAGTTGGCATTGCCGGACATGAGCGGTATCGACCTGTACAACCGGATGAAACAGCTTACCCTGGCACCGGCTGCCCCGGTTTTCATTCAGACGCGGTTTGCCGATGTGCAGAGCCAGGACCGGTGCCGCAGAGCAGGCTGCGCTGCCTGCCTGAACAAACCGCTTCAAACGTCCGAACTTTACCGCGCCGTTCAGCAGGCGCTTGAGCCGACACCCCGGCAGAATATCAGGGTCGCGACTGCGCTGAACGCTTCCGTGGATGGAACGCCAGCGGACACGAGGACCGTGATCTCGCTTTCCGACAGCGGTCTGTTCATACGCACCCTTGAACCCGACCTCGTCGGCACGGAGCATGCGGTAACGTTCGTGCTCAAGGACCGGATCATTCGGGCTGATGCGGTTGTTCTCTACGTCTACCGTTTTGGGGAGGCCATGTATGAGGAGCCTGGCATGGGAATGAAGTTCTTGAACTTGTCCGTGCTCGACAGGGACGCGATTCAAAGTTATATCCATGAACGCGTGAACCCGGCCATTGAACGGAAAGGGTGACGGAAGCTGTCGCATCCTTCCACGGAGAAGTACGGAGAGCCCCGCGTATCTCCCGCCCGAAGAACAAAGGCCGGTCAGATGACCGGCCTTTCTGGTTTTCGCCATGCCCGGGGACGATCCGGATTTCAGTCATCTGCGGCAAGGCCTACATCAAGTCGTTCAGCGCTATGTTCATATCCCTTGTCAAAGACCTGAGCCTGCCGATCGCCTTGGACTCTATCTGCCTTACGCGTTCCCGCGTTATTCCCAACAGATTGCCGATGCTATTCAGCGTGTACTCTTCGCCCGCTTCCAAACCATACCGCAGCGCGAGGACCCGGCGCTCCGTATCCGAAAGTGTGGACAGCCAATCAGTGAGATTTTTTTTCCTGAGCTGATCTTCGTAAGGCTGGGCCGGCGTGGGCGCGCTGTCATCGCTCAGTACATCTTTGAGCGCGTCTTCTCCGTCGTCACTGATCAGCATATCGAGCGAATAGATGGTCCTCGTCATCTGGATCAGCGCTCTCACATGCTGGACCGTTTTGTGCAGTTTCGCGGCGACTTCTTCCGGGATCGGTGCGCGGCCGAGCGATTGCGTCAGTTGCTTCGTCGTCCGGGCGTAGGCATGGAGGTCCTCGGCAACGTGAACGGGCAGCCGGATGATCCGGAGCTGGTTCGCGATGGCCCGGTCGATCGCCTGTTTGATCCACCACGAGGCATAGGTGCTGAACCGGAAGCCCCGCTGATACTGAAACTTTTCGACCGCTCGAATAAGCCCGAGGTTGCCTTCCTCAATGAGATCCGAGAACGGCAGTCCCCTGTTGATGTACCTCTTTGCGATCGAAACGACGAGACGGAGATTGGCTTCGATCATCCTGGCGCGCGCGGCCTCATCTCCCTCGGCGACCAGTTTGCCGAGTTCCTGCTCCTGCGCAAAGGTAAGAAGCGGCGTCTTCCTGATCTCTTTCAAGTACAGCGCCAATACATCGAGATCCATCCGAGGCGACTTGGCGTCTTCATCATCCGGTTCATCTTCCTTATCGGTCGCCAGATTCTCAGCATCGGCAGCGGTCTCCGCTTCTGCATATCCGAAATGTTCCTTCAGCTCATTCTCACCGATCAGTTCGTCTGTCTGCTTCATGCCCTGACCTCTCCCATGATGATATTCTTCCCTGCGCACTCTGAGCTAACTCTTGACTGCCGGTGACAGTTTACGGGGTATTTACGGTGCCACCCCGTGAGCCCTAAAAAAATCATATGGTTCTTTTTATCCTACCTTGATAGCAAGGTAAGTGCCATTAATACTCAGCTCAATTGTTATTAAAGATCAATATCTTGATAGCTGCCCACGAATAGCACGCGAGGAAAACGGTTCAACTTGACATGTCCATTTTGAACCGAAGGGTCAGCGTGAACATTTAGCACTAAAGTTTGATACCAATTATGATTGAGATTTCAGAAATTGGATCAGGCTGGATTAGTGCTCAAGGATGAAGGATAAGATTCTCGGGCGTGAGCGGTTAAATCGTGACTCACGCGCCAGAAGGTATTCATAAATCTTGCATTGTTACCTGATAAATCGGCAAAAAAAGAGCCGGTCTCGTTGACCGGCTCTAAGTGCTTGATTTATGGTGCCCCTGGGGTGATTCGAACACCCGGCACGCGGTTTAGGAAACCGCTGCTCTATCCACCTGAGCTACAGGGGCGAACTACAAAGAAATAAAATAAGATTTCAAATTGAAAAATTGTAAATTGCGGCCCGTAAATCAACCGGCTAATCAGTCAGTTACAGCATCTCTTCCAGATCTATCTTCTTTCGCCTGGTGATGAGCCTGAGTTTGTTCAGGGCCTGGGTTTCGATCTGGCGTACGCGCTCCCGGGTGATCCCGAACTCCTTGCCGATGCTGTCCAGCGTCTTGGGCTCCCCGTCTACAAGCCCGAACCGCATTTCGATCACCTTCCGCTCGCTGACGGAAAGCTGCTGCAGCCACTCATCGATATGCTCCCGCCTGCGGATCTCGTCCGAAACGGTGGCCGGAGACAGGGCATTGTTGTCCTGAAGGATGTCCTTCAGGGTGTCTTCTTCCTGGTCGCCGATCAGCATGTCGAGCGAGTACGTTTCCCGCACCACCTGGGAAATGCTCCGCACTTTTTCAACGGTGACCTTCATTTTTTTCGCTATTTCCTCAATGGAAGGATCGCGCCCAAGTGACTGGGTCAGCTGCCGGGAGGCCCGCATGTAGGAGTTGACGATCTCGGCGATGTGGACAGGAAGGCGGATCGTGCGCGTTTGATTCACGATGGCCCGTTCGATGGACTGCTTGATCCACCAGGAAGCATAGGTGCTGAACTTGAAACCGCGTTCATACTGGAACTTCTCAACGGCCCTGATCAGCCCCAGGTTGCCTTCTTCGATGATGTCGGAGAACTGGAGGCCCCGATTGATATACTTCTTGCCGATCGCCACGACGAGCCGCAGATTCGACTCGATCATCCTGGCCCTGGCCTCCTGGTCGCCCTTTTCGATGAGCTTGGCCAGTTCCTGCTCCTGTTCGAAGGTAAGGAGCGGCGTCTTCCTGATTTCCTTGAGGTAATACTTGATGGCATCGAGGCCGCGCTGAGACGAGCTGTCTTCGACCGGCTCGGCGGCCTCGTTCGCGCTTGGCTTTTCAGCTTCCCCTTTGTCCTCGAGTTCCTCCCGGTAGGACTCTGCGTCCATCAGGTCGTCAACAGGTCTTTCCCGTTCACCCATGAATACCTCTCAAACCGGAACCCACAGGACATCCCGATGCTTACGGACGCCTCGACCGATTATCCCCGGATCGTAAAACCCCTTCCGCTGTCCGGTGCATTCTTGCTCAGCCTCGTACAGGCCGGGGACGCAATGCATGCACAGGGTTGAAGCCAGGCGGAAGGAACTTACTGCGAGGCGAATGAACGGCCGAATCGCATGCGGGCTGACACAGAGCTTCCGGCATGACGCCCTCATTCGTGTATGATGGAAAAATGGTCGGGGCGAGAGGATTTGAACCTCCGACCCCTTGGTCCCGAACCAAGTGCGCTACCAGGCTGCGCTACGCCCCGACAAGGCCGTATAGTATACCAAGTTACCGCTTCTGTCAACGAACATTCTTCTTCTGTGACCGGATGAAATTATCAAAAGCCTCCTGGTAATGATCCTTTTGCTTCCTGATGATCTCGGGCACTCGTTTTTCATAGAGTTCGCGGCCTTCGTCGACGTCGGTCTTCAGCAGTTCGTAAAACGTCCCTTTTTTCAGTCCTTCGATCACTGCCTCCTGGTTATAGAGGGCGATATCGGACACGATGATCCTGGCAAAGCGTTTCGCCTTTTCCACCGCGGAGGGGTCGGCCGCGTCAACGCGCGGTATGTCGCACTCCTCCTTCTGAAAGATCGACCCGTCGAGGCTGAAGGATTCCGGCAGGACGGTGGCGCCCTCCAGGCGTTCCGTGTCGGCCATGGGGATCCCGAGCCCCAGCACCTCCGGAGGCTGCGGGTCTTCCTGCATGAGCCGTTCTGCCAGGAGCGATGGCTGAAATTCCCGTGCCGGAGGCCTGGCCATTTCAGGCAGTTCGCTGAGAACATGCTCCTTCGTTTTTCCGGCCCGTTCCGCATCTTCCTCCTGCTCGGGCGCGATCAAATTGCGGAGCTTGACGGGGAGGTAATCGGGGATGTGATGTTTTTCGATATAGTCATCGGCGCCGTACAGGTTGACCGGTGTCCGCTTATACCGTCTCATATCGTACACCGACGAGAGAAGGACGATCTTGATGCCGGCTGTCCGTTGATTTCCCCTGAGCCGCTCGCACAGTTCAAAACCATAGATGCCGGGCAGGCCGACGTCGAGCACCAGCGCATCCGGCGCCGTCTCCAGGCATTTTTTCAGGGCCTCGACGCCGTCAGCGGCCATGTCGATGCGGAAGCCCGTCTCCTCCAGCACGGAAGCGACCATATCGCGCACAACCTTGCTGTCGTGGGCAATGAGGACGAGAGGCGCCGTCGCGAACATCGGCCAGACCTGTCTGGGCTCGGTTCTGGCGGCGGGCTCTCCCGTCTGTCTCATGACCGGAAGAATGTTGCCGCACCGGGGACATCGGATCTTCACGCCCAGGGGTCCTACCTTCGCGTCATCAATTTTGAGCTTGGCGCCGCATTCACAGGGAACGATCATAGAGAGCTGTCACTTTTCCTTCCGCCGAACGGAACATCGCCCCTCTTGAACACGCCAATGAGCGTGATCCCGGCAATGAATCCGCCGACATGAGCATACCAGGCCACTCCTGCGCCGGTACCCGCCGATATCAGCGCATTCAGGAACTGAAGCACGAACCAGAAGCCGAGAACGACCATGGCGGGAACCTCGATCGTCCGTATATAGAAGCCGAGGATCACCAGCGTCAGCACGCGCGCGCGGGGAAACAGCATAAGGTAGGCGCCCAGGATCCCCGAGATCGCCCCGCTGGCGCCGATCATCGGTACGGTAGATCCCGCGTTTGCCAAAGCATGAGTGCCGGCGGCTATGGCACCGCACAGAAAATAAAAAAAGACGAACCGGATCCTGCCCATGGAATCCTCGATATTGTTGCCGAAGATCCAGAGATAGAGCATGTTGCCGGCGACATGCAGGATGCCGCCGTGCAGGAACATAGAGGTGAAGACGGTGGCCCAGGCCGGTACGGCCTGTCCCGCCCCAACGCCCGAGAACAACTTCCGCGGTACGAGCGAGAACGCCGTGACAAAAGCTTCGCCTTGAGGACCGAGCAGCACCTCATGCAGGAACACCAGGCAGTTGAGAACGATGAACAGCAGTGTCACGACGGGAAACCGTTCGGTCGGATTGATGTCTCTGATCGGGATCACCGTGCGCCTCGCGTTTCAGTCCTGCCCCGTCATACCCGCATGCAGAAGCGACCATGCGAACCTCATGCTCTGCATGCTCAGAAATATGGCACACGATACAGGAAATGATCATATTTGTCAATGAAGAGGGGATGGTGGGGCCCCGGGCTGTCCACCGGACGCGGCCGGGGAGCCCGTAAGGGCAGCGTCACATTCACGCGGAGTTTTTACAGCATACGTCCGCACCCCGCCTCAGGGCACGTTCATTCAGAGGGATCAGCGCATGCCGGCGCGCCGGCAGGACCTGCTTGAGGGCGGTGAGCACGGACTCGAGAGCGACGACGCCGCTTTTCTGCAGATACGCTCCGAGCATAACCATGTTCGCGATCCGGATATCACCCAGTTCGTCGGCGATGTCATTGGCATTGATATCGATCCTGGAAATATCGTTCCGGGTCGGCTTCACCTGGACGAGAGATGCGTTCAAAAACAGATGGCCCTTTTCCCTGATCCTGTTCTCAAATTTTTTATAGGAGGCCTCATTGAAGATGAGCATGGCAGACGGGTGCTGGACCACGGGAGAGCCGATCTCGTCGGAAGAGATGATGACGGTGCAGTTCGCGGTGCCCCCCCTGATTTCCGCGCCGTAGGAAGGGAACCAGGTGACATGCTTTCCCTCGAGCATCCCGGCATAGGCGAGAAGTTTGCCTGCCACGAGCACGCCCTGACCACCGAAGCCGGCTATCATCACGTCCTGATACATGGTCACCCGCTTTTCCCGGTTTCCGTGCTGTGTCCCCTGTCCAGGTCCTTGAACACGCCGAGCGGATAGTAGGCCATCATGCTGCCTTGCACCCAGTCGACCGCCTGGCTCGGGCTCATGCCCCAGTCGGTCGGGCACAGGGAGAGCACTTCGACCAGCGAGAACCCCCTCCCGTCGAGCTGGTTTTGAAAGGCTTTCCGGATAGCCTTCTTCGCGTTCAGCACGTTCCTGGGCGTATCAACGGAAACGCGCTCGATATACGTGGGACCGTCCAGGGAAGCAAGCATTTCGCTCACCCTGAGCGGGCTGCCGGCCTCCTTCACACTCCTGCCAGCCGGCGTCGTCGTCGTCTTCTGGCCGATGAGCGTCGTGGGGGCCATCTGGCCGCCCGTCATGCCGTAATTGCCGTTATTCACGAAAACGACCGTGATATTCTCGCCGCGCGCTGCTGCGTGGACGATCTCCGCGGTGCCGATCGCAGCCAGGTCGCCGTCGCCCTGATAGCTGAAGATCACGCAATCGGGCCTGGAGCGCTTCATGCCCGTGGCGATCGCGGGGGGCCTGCCGTGCGGGACCTCGATCATGTCGATATCGAAATAGTCATAGGCAAAGACGGCGCATCCCACCGGCGCTATGCCGATGGTCCGGTCACAGATGCCGAGCACATCGATCGTTTCCGCAACGATGCGGTGCAGGACACCATGGCTGCATCCCGGACAGAACCGGAATGGTTTGTTCTTCAGACAGGAGGGACGGGAAAAGACCTTATTCATATAAGCACTCCCGAATATCGTTTTACCGGAAGTTGATTCCGGGACAACCGTGGAGCCGAAGCATGTCCGGGGAGAAATATTCCTTGACAATCAACCCCCCACTCTGCTATTTTATCGCTCTGTTGAGTCGACCGCTCCCGCGCCGAGGTAGCTCAGTTGGTAGAGCAGAGGCCTGAAAAGCCTCGTGTCCGCAGTTCGATTCTGCGCCTCGGCACCACTTCTTTCAATCCTTGTAACCGAATGACACGAATTAACATCGATAGCACAAGCCCGGTTCATTCGATCTTTTGCGATTCCATCCGAGCCCATCCGTGGAAAAGTCCTTCTCATTCCTTGTCGAACAATCCCAGCTGCAGCATCTTCTCCCCCGGGAACGGAACCGGATACTCCCCGTCGAAGCAGGCCTGGCAGTAGTCCATCGGCTGCGACACCACCTTCTGGATGCCGTCGAGGCTGATGTAGCCGAGGGTGTCCGCGGTTATGTATTTCCTGATCTCTTCGATGCTGTGTGTCGAGGCGATCAGCTCCTGCCGTGTCGGTGTATCGATGCCGTAGTAGCAGGGAAAGGATGTCGGCGGCGAGCTGATGCGCATGTGGATCTCCGACGCTCCCGCGTTCCGGATCATCTTGATGATCTTTTTGCTCGTCGTCCCCCGCACGATGGAATCATCCACCACGACGACCCGCTTCCCTCTGAGCGCGTCCCTCACGGGGTTCAGCTTGATCTTGACGCCGAAATGGCGGATGCTCTGGCGCGGTTCGATGAACGTGCGTCCGATGTAGTGGTTCCTGATGAGGCCTGTATCGAAGGGTATTCCCGCCTCTTCCGCGTACCCCAGGGCCGCCGGGACGCCCGAGTCCGGAACGGGGATCACGACGTCGGCGGGCACGCCGGTCTCGCGGGCGAGCTGTCTGCCGAAGTTCTTGCGGATCGTGTACACATTCTGGCCGAACACCATGCTGTCCGGACGGGCGAAATAGATGAATTCGAAAATGCAGTGGGAAGGCTGGGCAGGCTTGAAGGGAAACGAGGAACTGATGCCCTTGCTGTTGATCACGACCATCTCGCCCGGCGCGATGTCCCTAATGTAGGTGGCCTCGATCAGGTCGAAGGCGCAGGTTTCGGATGCGACGACATAGGCGCCGTCGTGCTCGGCGAGCGACAGCGGCCGGAAGCCGTGGGGATCGCGAACGGCGATCATCTCCTCTTCCGTGATGATCAAAAGGCTGTACGAACCCTGGACATGGCCGAGCGCGTCCACGATCCGGTCATGCAGCGTTGCGGCCTTCGACTGGGCGATCAGGTGGATGATCACCTCGCTGTCCATGGTCGACTGGAAAATGGAGCCGTAGGCCTCGAGCTCGTCCTTCAGGATGCCGGCGTTCACCAGGTTGCCGTTGTGCGCGATGGCGAGGCCGCCGAGGGCGAAATTCACGAGGATCGGCTGGATGTTGATGGCGGTGCTGTCACCGGTCGTGGAATACCGGTTGTGGCCGATGGCCATGTGTCCGGGAAGTTTCTTGATGCGCTCCTCGCCGAAAATGTCGGCGACGAGGCCCATTGCCTTCTCCCCGTAGAGGCGTTTGCCGTCGGAGGATACGATCCCCGCCGACTCCTGGCCGCGGTGCTGCAGCGAATACAACCCGAGGTAGGTGAGATTCGCCGCGTCGGGATGGCCGAAGATCCCGAAAATGCCGCACTCTTCATGTAACTTGTCAAACATAATGACATCCTCTTGAAGATGCAGACCGCAGTTTACGGGGTGCAAACGAACGGTATTTTGCTTTCAGACACTGTGGATCACGCATCTTTCCTGTTTTTTCGAAAAACTCTCTTGAAAATGAAATCGACCTTTTTGAGCGTATGGGAAAGGTCGAAGCAGTCGTCGATCTCCCTGCCGCTCAGGTGCCTGTAAATGTCCCGGTCGCCCTTGAGGCGGTCCTTGAAGTCCCCGCCGTGCTTCCATACCTCCATGGCATTCCGCTGCACGTAGGAGTATGCGGTCTCCCGGCTGATCCCCTTTGCGACGAGCGCCAGCATCACCGTTTCCGAATGAAAGAGGCCCTTTGAAATGGACATGTTCCGTTCCATGTTCTTCGGGTAGACAAAAAGACGGTCGATCAGGCTGTTGAACCGGGCCAGCATGTAGTCCAGCAGGATCGTGCTGTCCGGGATGATGATGCGCTCAACCGATGAATGACTGATGTCGCGTTCATGCCACAGGGCGACATTCTCCATGGCGGCCACGGCGTTCGCCCGGACCACCCGCGCCAGGCCGGAAAGGTTCTCCGCCGAGATGGGGTTCCGCTTGTGCGGCATCGCCGAGGACCCCTTCTGACCCTCTGAAAAGTACTCCTCCGCCTCGAGCACCTCTGTCCGCTGGAGGTGCCTCAGTTCCACCGAGAACTTTTCGATCGACGAGGCGATGAGCGCCAGCGTCGAAAGGAACTCGGCATGACGGTCGCGCTGCACGACCTGCGTCGCCACGGGCTCCGGCCTGAGCCCCATCTTCCGGCACACGTAGGCCTCCACCGAGGGATCGATGTTCGCGAAGGTCCCCACGGCTCCCGAGACCTTGCCGACGCTGATCACTTCCCTCGCCCGCTCCATGCGATCGAGGGCTCGAACCATTTCCTCGTACCACAGCGCCATCTTGAGCCCGAACGTGACCGGCTCCGCATGGACCCCGTGCGAGCGGCCGATCATGACCGTGTTCTTGTGCTGCAGCGCTTTCTTTTTCAGGGTCTTCAAAAGAACGCGGATGTCGCTGATGATGATGTCAGAAGCCTTCCGCATGAGCGACGCCAGGGAGGTGTCGAGCACATCGGACGACGTAAGGCCAAGGTGAATGTACCGCGAATCGGGTCCGACCTTCTCTCCCACCGCGGTCAGGAAAGCGATAACGTCGTGCTTGACGATCTTTTCGAGCGCATCGATCCGGTCGACGCTGAAGCCCGCTTTTTTCCTGATGGCCGCCAGGGATTTTTTCGGTATCAAACCCAGTCGCGCATTGGCTTCGCACGCCAGGAGCTCAACCTCGAGCCAGGCGCGATACCTGGCCTCCGGTTCCCACAGGCCGCTCATTTCCGCTCTGCTGTAGCGAGGGATCATCTCTTCCGGTCTCCTGCTCTCCTGCCGCTGATCGTTGATGGGGCGCCGCGCACGCCCGGTCAGCCTTTCGGGTCGGCGTTCAGCCGCTGTTCATGCACCAGCCTCAGGATCTTATCGTATGCCGCTGCGTCTTTCGCCAGAAGCGCGACCTTCATCGGAGCGGCTCCGATCCCGGCCGACAAACCCTGCCAGAGAGCGGGCACTGCGACGTCATAGGAGGCGGCGGGGATGGGGAAAAATTCCATGGCGGCTGATTGTGCGCCTGCGCGAATCACGCTGGCCATCGCCCTGCGAGCCGCGTCGGATACTGCGCCGGGTGTAAGCGCTGCAGCGGGTCCGAGGCCGACCATGAATATCTTCTGAGCGTTGACCTTTCCCTGCGAGGTCAGCAGGGCGATATCGCCCTGCGAGCCGCGCAATTTGTGCGTGATAATGAGGTTGGAAAGTGCGCCGCAGAGCAGCCAGTCAAGTTCGCCTGCCAGGTTTTTGAGGGGTCTGACATTCTCGAAGAAGCCGACGACGAGCGCCTCTGATTCGAGCTTTTTGACGTCCTGTAACAGTACGGTAACCGTCAAACCGGGCATTCCCCTTCCGATCAGTCTTCGATCCTGCTCTCATCGAGCTTTCCGGTGACCCGTGCCACCGAGTCCAGGATGCCGTTCACAAAAGCGCCTGAGTCATCGGTGCCGTATTTCTTGGCGATCTCAATGGCCTCGTTGATGGTAACGCTGGTGGGGATGTCCATGCGGTAAAGGATCTCGTATACTGCCATTCGGAGCACGTTCCGATCAACGACGGACATGCGGTCGAGGCTCCAGTTCTTCGCGCATTGATGGATCAGATCGTTGATCCGGGTAATATGCTTGTACGCTCCCCGGACGATCTCTTCCGCGAACTGCTTCACCTCTTCGTCCGGCGGATACTCTGCCCAGAAATGCTTCAGGACGGAAGCAGAGGGCTTTTCCTTTCTGATATCGAGCTGGAACAGTATCTGGAGCGCATGTTCCCTGGCTTTGCGTCTCTTCATACCGTTAATTCGAGGCGTCTCTGCATGGTCTCCCTTATGCCAGCTGCCGCATCACATTCGCCATCTCGATCGCCGAAAGCGCCGCGTCCCAGCCCTTGTTGCCCGCCTTCGTTCCCGCCCGCTCCACGGCCTGTTCAATGGTATCGGTCGTGAGGACGCCGAAGATGACCGGCAGGCCGGACTCCATCGAAACGGCGGCAACGCCCTTGCTCACCTCGGCGCTGACATACTCGAAGTGCGGCGTCGCGCCGCGGATCACGGCGCCGAGGCAGATAACGGCATGGTACTTCTTGGATTGGGCGAGCGTCTTCGCGGCAAGGGGGATCTCGTAGGAACCGGGGACCTTGACGATCTCGATATCCCCCTCCGCGGCCCCGTGACGCTGGAGCGCGTCGAGCGCGCCGTCGAGCAGCCTGCTCGTGATGAAGTCATTGAACCGCGCAGCCACGATCGCGAACTTGAGCCCTTTGGCCGAGAGATCTCCCTGGATAATCTTTGCCATCAATGCCTCCTGCTGTCGCAGATCTGGATGGTGCAATGTTATTGTTCGTTCCGGTCCGCGAGCCGTCTTATACTTTTTCCAGCATATGCCCGAGCTTGCTTTTCTTCACCTTGAGATAATGGATGTTCTTGGCGTGGGGATGCATCTCGATCGGCACCCGGCCGGTCACGGTCAACCCGTACCCCTCGAGGCCGACGATCTTCTTGGGATTGTTCGTGAGAAGCCTGATCCTGCGGACGCCGATATCACGCAGGATCTGCGCGCCGACGCCGTAATCCCTGAGATCGGCCTTGAATCCCAGGGCAAGGTTCGCCTCGACGGTGTCCTTGCCCTTGTCCTGCAGTTCATAGGCCTTGAGCTTGCCTTCGAGCCCGATGCCCCGGCCCTCCTGGCGCATGTACAGGATGATCCCCTTGCCCTCGTCGTCGATCATCTTCATCGCGTTCTGGAGCTGTTCTCCGCAGTCGCAGCGCTGGGACCCGAACACGTCGCCGGTCAGGCATTCCGAGTGCACGCGCACGAGCACGTCGTCCTCGGGCTTGATCTCTCCCTTGACAAGCGCAACGTGGTTCATGCGATCAATGTCGTTGGCATAGAGGATGGCGGTGAAATCGCCGCCGTAGCTTGTCGGCATCTTGGTGACCGCCACGCGCCGCACGAGCGACTCCTTCTTCACCCGGTAGCCGATCAGGTCCTTGATGGTCACGATCTTGAGTCCGAATTTTTTTGCGTACTCCATCAGATGGGGCACGCGCGCCATGCTCCCGTCGTCGTTCATGATCTCACAGATGACGCCCGCGGGATACAGGCCGGCGAGACGCGCGAGATCGACGGATCCCTCCGTCTGGCCGGCACGCTGCAGGACTCCTCCCGGGCGCGCGCGGAGTGGGAAAATATGGCCGGGGCGGGCGAGGTCTTCAGGACGGGATTTCGGGCTGATCGCCGTTTTGATCGTGGTCGCCCGGTCCGCGGCCGATATGCCGGTGGTCACGCCCTTCTTCGCTTCAATGGAGATCGTGAAGGCGGTGCCGAAGGAGGACGTATTGTCGGTGGTCATCATAGGAAGCTGGAGCTGCTCCACCCGCTCGGAAGTGAGCGAGAGGCAGATCAGACCCCTGCCGTGCGTGGCCATGAAATTGATTGCCTCCGGCGTCACCGCCTCGGCAGCCATGGTCAGGTCGCCCTCGTTCTCCCGGTCCTCATCGTCCACGAGGATAACCATCCTGCCGTTCCGGATGTCCTCGATTGCCTCTTCGATCGTATTGAACTTCATTCTGCAACACTCCTTCGATTTCAAAGTTCAAAATAACAATGCCACATCAATGTCAAAGAATCAGGAACAGAAGGGGTTTTGCATTCCTTAACTGTGAACTCCGAGTATTGTTGTTTGAATTTTCCTTATGCAAATCCCGCGCTCTTCAACTGTTCCAGGGTGAGGCCGCCTTCGACCCTGCCGGACAGGAGCCGCTCAATGTACTTGCCGATGATGTCCGTCTCGAGGTTGACGCTGTCTCCCGCGGACTTGAACCCCAGGGTGGTGAGCTTCGCCGTGTGCGGGATCATCGCGATCGAGAACCCCGTTCGGTCCACGTCGGCGACGGTGAGACTGATGCCGTCGATGGCGATGGAGCCCTTCTTGATCACATACCGGAGAACGCTGTCAGGCGCATCGAAAAAGATGCGCCAGCCGCTTCCCTCTTCGCGCCGGGACCGGATGCGGCCCACGGCATCGACATGCCCGCTCACCAGGTGGCCGCCGATCCTGGCCGAGAGCTGAAGCGCCCGCTCCAGGTTCACCCGTGCCCCGGCCTTCAGTTCCCCGAGGTTCGTGACGCTGAGCGTCTCGACGGCAACATCGGCAGTAAACTCGTCCGCGCTCATCTCGACGACGGTAAGGCAGACGCCGTTCACCGAGATGCTGTCGCCGATGGCGGTATTGCCGAGGACCGTTGATGCCGCTATGGCCAGCCGGGCAGCGCCCGCTTCACGCCGGAGCGCTTTCACGCTCCCCATTTCTTCCACGATCCCGGTGAACATCGCGTTTCCTATTTGAGCAGAGGCAGCAGCACGATCTCGATGCGCCGGTTCTTGAGCCTGCCCTCGTCGGTCGCATTGTCCGCGACCGGCTGGTATTCCGCATATCCTGTTGCCGACAGCAGCTTGGGATCGATGCCGCCGGACTCCTGGAGATAGCGCACGACCTCGGTTGCGCGGGCGGTCGAAAGCTCCCAGTTCGTGGGGTACCGCTTTTTCAGGTCGCTCACGATCGGGACATTGTCCGTATGCCCCTCGACCTGGATCCGCTTGTCCTTCACGTCCTTCAGAATGCTGACCACCTTGTCAAGGACCTTCTTCCCTTCCTTGCTGATCTCCGTCTTGCCCGAGGGGAAGAGGATCTTGTCGACCATGGTCATGGTCAGCCGGTTCTTCATCTCGGTGATCTGCACCTGGCCCTGCTGGATCTCCTTCTCGAGCTTCTTCTGCAGGTCCTGGTAGGTCTGGGTCGCTTTCTCGAGCTGTTCGGCCTTTTCCGCCTTCTGCGACAGTTCGCTCACTTTTTCCTGGAGCGCGGCATTGTCCTGCTTCGCGGTATCGCGTTCCTTCTTGAGCGTGTTCCCTTCCGCGGTGAGCGTTACCACCTCGGACTGCAGCTTGTCCACTTGCGCCGTCAGCGTTTCCGATTCCTTAGCCTTGGCAGCATAGGTAGACTGCATGACGCATCCCGAAAACAAGAAGGAGGCAAGCAACGGAATAACAAGGATATTTTTCATCGATTTCTCCTCTGTTGGTTTTTACAAGGTTGGCTGAAAGAGCACGGCTATAATAACTTCGGGAGCGTGCAAAGTCAAGGATATTGTACGGTTATTCCCGTTCGAAGCAGGGAATGCACACGATTTTGCCGTTCCTGACGCGGCCGCGGGACTCCATGAACTTTTCGGCGCATTGAGAGCAGCGGACCGAGGCGCGGATCCGTGCTTCTTCCGGCGGTGGGGAGGTTATCGGCAGGACGCTGAAGATTTCCCGTTCGTCAGCCTTCAGGATCGCTCCTGCTTTTTCCATCATGAGCGATCTTTTTTCTTCAGCGACGTTCTCACCCGCTTCCTGCCGCTTCTTGAGCTCCTGAAAACGCTGATCCTGTTCAAAGCCTCGGTAATCTTCGGAGATGCGAACCCCCTGCCCGGTCTTCCTGTTGAAGAGCGTGTAGACGTGTTTCCCGTGATCCCGGAAGATCAGGTTCCCCTTGCCGAAGGTGCAGCCCGTTATGAACTGGATGGCGTCGGCGGCGCAGGAGTCGTTTTCTACGATCGCCGCGAGCTCCTCGTCATGGGGCCGGTCGGCCTTGAGCTCCCGAAGCGCGGCCTTGGCAACGCGGTAGCCCAGGGCAAGGCCCGGGCACAGGTGGCCGTGGAACTGGATTGCATCCCGCAGGTCCGTATCGTTCATGTCCGGCATGGTAGTCTCCTTAATAGATCGTTGGACACGTTTAGAAGGAAAGAAGAACAGCTCGCTTCAGCCGCGAATGTCCGCGAGTGAGGTAAAAAAAATAGTGAACCAAGACACCTTACGATTGAGAGACCATGTAATTGAGGATCTTTCAGCCGGCTCTTACGCATCCGTGTTCATCCGTGGTAAATAAATATCTCTTGATGTTATTCTGAGAAAATATCCACATTGATCAGCGGCAAAATCATTTCCGGAGCACCATCTTTGCCGCGAGGATGGCCTTCGCCCGTTTCAGGTGGCTTTTCACGGCATCGCTTTCCGAGATCGCGAGATGGATCTCCTTGGCGATATCCTCTTCCCCCGCCCGGCTCGCCTTGTCAGCCCATTCGCGGTAGCTTTCAACGTGGCTGTCGTCGTGCTCGATCCAGTGCTCCAGCATGAGCTGGAGCTTCTTCAGATCTTCGGCTCCGGGAGCCTGTTCATGGTCATGATCGTGGTGGCTGTGATGTTTATGGTTGTCGTGCATGGAGCCTCCAGTCGGTGTTCAGGTGGCCGCGCTGTCCTATCAATGGACAGGGTGGTCTTGCCGCGGCAAAGGACATGTTCATGGATCAGGGTGACCAGTAGAATATACCCGAAATGCCGCACTTTGCAACCGAATTGTCTCGAGAGGAAATCCGTGCCGATCTCTAAAACAGTGGGTGTTCAAACGACAGATACAAGAACATGCCATACTCGCGATAGGAGGAGCCGATGCCGATGGGAAAGGAAAATCCGGGGACTATCTGCAGACCTGACGGCTTGTTGATGGCAAATCGTACGCCGGGATTGATAAAGAAGCTGCTCTGGCCCGTTTTCGTGCCGTCCAGATTGACCGATTCGACGGAACTCCACAGAGCCTCGGTGAGAATATTGAAATTCTCAGATGTCAGCCAGATGATGCTCGCACCGAGGTTGTATCCTCTTGTATCCGCATGAATACCTGATGCGCCCTCTGCACCCGGCGTGAAGGTAGCTCCCGCGTTCCAATGCGTTACCCACGAGTCAGACAATTCCACGCTTACGGGGAGATTTGTCTGATATCCTACAGCACCGTTCCCCAGCCCTTTTTTGTAATCTCCTGTTGGAAGAAGCACGGAAAATCGGGGAGCGACAGCCAAATGCTCTTTCATGATCAGCTGATAACGATAATTCAGAGCGACATCTCCAATGCCAGTAGAGCCGCCGTCGTTGAGGTGATCTACAGGTATGGTGTACGACAGCTGGTGGGTCTGCCCTGGCACCGGCCATTCCTGGGTGAAGGTATAAAGCCATGTCTTGGCCTTATGGAGATATTGATAGGTCTGAATATGCTGCACCACACCTCGCTCCTGATTGTATGCCTCCTCGATCAGAAACGAATTGTCCTGGATCTTCTGCGGTGCGTCTCCCAGGGCCAGAAGGGGGTTCAGAAACAAGGCAATAAAACCGGAAACGAGTCCTGCCAGTACGCGTGTTCTCACGGACGGATCCTTTTGATTTTGATATTCATTTTCAATTTATGCGCGCAAAATACCACAGAGCCTCCCCGGTGTCAAGCCGTTTTTAAGATATTTTAGATATTGTCGCGAAAGAAAAGACCGTTCCGAAGGATACCGTAAATTTAAGCAAAAAACGACAAGGAAACGGGAGAATCGCCATCACCCGTTTTTGAGAGGAGCGTCAGATTTTCGAGAGAGGCTATCGCGAACGAGAACTGCATAGGGACCGGGTTCATCGTACAAACCCCTGCCTCCTGAAAATCCGTTATCGAGAGAGAAGGAATGGAAATGTTTTCAGGATCTCATCAGACACACACTTGAAAGAATGTTTCATTCTCTTTTTACCCAGGGCAATCCGCATTGAACAAAGACAAAGAGTTCAGCATGAATGCAAGTTAGATCGCTATCCCGAGCGGCTAATCTTTCAGCCCTATTTTTTCCGCGATGACATCTCTTGCTCGCTTGAAATGGTTTTTTGCCGAGTCCTCCTCGGCGATCGCGAGATGGATCTCCCTGGCGATCTCCCCTTCCCCTGCCCTGATCGCTCTGTCAGCCCATTCACGGTAACTCTCGACGTGGTTGTCGCCGTGATCTATCCAGTGCTCAAGCATGATAAGAAGCTTCTTCAGATCACCGGTTTCCGGGGCCCCTGTCTGGAAGCTGTCGCGGTCTTCGCCATGATGTTCGTGGTTGTAGGGTAATGAGCCCCCGTTCGCGTGATAGTGCCCGAAGTGGCCGTGCCGATGCACGTGGGCGCTCTGACCGTGGCGGTGGGCATGCTCATGGATCAGGTTGACCTTGAGAAGAAGATCTTCGTTGTTGATGATATCCCAGAACGGACCGTCACCGGCAACTGAGTGTTCCTCGGAAAGGACGATCGCCCGCTCCGCGATGTCCCCTGCGATCGAAAGGTCATGAGTTGCGGTGATGATGGTCTTCCCCTTGTGGTGCAGTTCGTCCAGCAGTTGGATCAGCCAGACCTGGGTCCTCGGGTCCAGGCCGTTCGTCGGCTCATCGAGCAGGAGAACATCGGGGTCCGTTGCCAGGCTTGACGCGATGGCCACCTTCTTTTTCTGACCGTCGGACAGCGTATACGGGGGCCGGTCCCGGAGGTCGCTGATGCGGAGCGTGTCAAGCAGATCTTCGACGATCGAGGCCACCTGGATGCGGGAAAAGCCGAGTTGCAGCGGCCCGAAGGCGACTTCCTCCCAAACGGATGATGAAAACAGCTGCACATCGGGGTTCTGAAAAATGAAAGCAACGCGCTTCCTGAAATCTTCAGAAAAGGAGCTGTTCTCGAGTGAATGTTCTGACAGCGGTTTCCCGAATACATGGATGATGCCCTCTTGCGGGAACGCCAGGCCATCCAGCAATGAAAGGAGTGTTGATTTTCCTGTTCCGTTCGCGCCGAGGATAGCGATCCGTTCGCCGGCACCGATGTCGATGCTTAAGTCCGCCAGGACAGGATGCCCATTGCCGTAAGAATAAGAGACATTTCGAAGACTGAACGCGTTCATGAATGAAGGAGTCCCTTCTCGAACAAAATGAGCGTTACCCCTGCCAGCAGGACCGACGCCAGCCAGAGCATATCCGCGAGGGAGATATGGAACCGCTCCAGCGTGCGGAATTCACCGTGGAACCCGCGCGAGAGCATGGCTTTGTATATATCTTCGCTCATGTCGATGGATTTATTGAAGGTAACGCCGATACGGGAGGCCGTCCAGTTCCGTTCTTCCGCCGTCGAATGGGACCGGATGGTCCTGCTCTTCCGGGCACGGTACATGTCCTGAATCAATCGGAGGAACACGAAGATATAACGCTCGGTCATGCTGAGCGTCATCACGAATATGCGGGGAACGAATAAGGCACGGAGGCCGGAAAAGACGATATTCCACCTGGTCGTAAGCGTGAACAGCACCGCAAAGGAAACCGATGCGGCGACGCGCGATACGAATACAATCGCACCCCAGAGCCCCTGGCGCGTAACAGCGATTTCAGCAGGAATTGTGTAAGGACCCCAGGAGTAACTGCGGGCAAGCTTCATAATGACCAGGACCGGATCGCCCGGTGTGACAACATTGAAGAGCGCGGGCAGGACAATGGCGGCAGAAAAAAGCGGCACGAACATCCAGACCCGCTTCAGGAAAAATCCGAGCGGAACGCGGGACATGACCGCAAGCAGGAGGCTCACACCGTACATCACCCACAATGATTGAGGCGAGCGGAGAACGCTTACCATGACGAGGATGCAAAGGAAACAGAGCAACTTTATTCTGACATCAAGCGCCTGAAGCAATCCCCGTCCTCTCGCATAGGTCTCGGAGAACAGGGACTGCTCCGCTACATGCGCAACCGCGAGAAGTGTCTTATCCAAAAAGTTCGTTCGTGACAAAACCGCCACCGTTCCGATTGGTAGATCTCTATTTAGTTCCGCTCTTGCGTCCCAGCAGTTTTGTGAGAAGATACATGACCCCCGCCGTGAACACAATGCCGATGATCGCGGAAAGCACATACCCAAAACTTTCGGCAAGCAGTCCTTTACCCTGATGAGGCAATGCGTAGTCCGGGAGAGGCGCTTTCCAGAGTTCCGCGACACGTTTCATGCCCTCAGGCACGAAGCCCACGGCCTTTTCGATCTCAGGCAATCCCCACTCGCCCCATGCTCCACCGGCGCCGACCATTTTCGGCAGGATGATGCCAAGCGGTGAAAGGAGGGCAAGTATGCCGATGACGATCCATAATTTCGTTGCCGTTTTCATCACGGGACCCCATTCCCCTCACGCTTTTTGGTTCAACATCTCGGGATTATTCTTCTGCAGGTATTTGATCACAAGCGCCGTTATCACAGCTTCCACAAAACCGAACAACAGCAGATGCTGCCCCACCATGGCCGGGATAGCAATTCTCAAAGGAAAGGGAGAATAGAGCGGTTGGCCCGTTGAGGAATGTTCCAGCAGGGGTTGTATGCCCAGTTGAACCGCAGCGATCAAGGCAGAAACATTCAGGCTCACATAGGCCGCAACCGCGCCGGCGACCAGCCTCCGCCTGCTCGCTGTTTCAGAACGAGTCGCGATGAGGCGGTATATGCCGTAACCGACGAATACCCCGACCACACCCATGTTGAAACAGTTCGCCCCGATAGCTGTTATGCCCCCGTCGCCGAACAGCAATGCCTGGATGATCAGGGCGACGGACACCGAGATCAGCGCGGCCCAGGGCCCGAGAAGGATAGCGATAAGGGTGGCACCCGTTGCGTGGCCGGTTGTACCGCCGATAATGGGAATATTGAACATCATGATAACAAAGCTGAATGCGGCGCCGAGCGCAAGGTACGGGGCCTGTTTAGACTTCAGGGTCCTGTTCAACTTATACGATGCGGCCACCCAAAATGGAATGGTCGCGGCAAACATCGTGCCGTACGTTGCAGGCCCCAGATATCCGTCAGGAATGTGCATTATTGTCCACCTTCAATTTTGAGAACAGTCCGCTCATGACGAAAAGATGCTTACAATCCCGGTGAGGAGGGCTTCTTATGGCTCATACATCATATCAGTGCGAATGCTTATGAGGTTCCTTTTCATGCCCCGGATGCTTGTGTTCGTGAGTGCCATGCTCAGCCGGAGTGTGCTTGTGGTCATGTCCCTTTTCGCCTGCTACGTGGCCATGTTCGTGCGCGTGTTCATGTTCATGGGGATGCTCGTGCTCATGGCCGTGCTGATGTTCATGGGCTTCTTTCCCATGCGTGTGTTCATGCTCATGATCGTGCTGATGCTTGTGTTCGTGCTCATGCTTGTGCGGATGTTTGCCTTTCATGGTTCGCTCCTTTCAACGTGGAATTATCCTGTGCCGATGAATTTCGGCAGCAATGAACAGGCGATCAGCTGTGCTCGATCAGTTATCAGCGTGCCAAGCAGGAATGACTGAGAGCATAGATCGTAGTAAACTTCACTCTTACTTGCGCAATCAACGCGCGTTGCACTCATGCTCAAAGACTAAGAACGCCGTGTCCACGTTACCCCGTCCGGAGAGGTGAGTATGACGTTGCTCCATCCCACGGCCACAAACCGAGACAGGGCCCCGGACCAGGCAACGCCAAACAGGGAATTAGTAGTGCCCGAAGCACATGGCGTCCATGTTACGGCATCAGGGGAGGTTAGAATTGTTCCCGTGTCTCCTACTGCCACGAATTGCGTTCCGGACCATGCGATGCCGCTCAGACCGTTTTCAACTCCGGATGCCTGAGCTGTCCACGTCACTCCATCGGGAGACGTGAGGATAGCACCGGCATTTCCTACTGCCACGAACTGTGTCCCGGACCAGACGATGCCACCGAGGGGATCTGCAATACCCGAAGTCTGTGCTGTCCAAGTAACTGCGTCTGGAGAGGTGAGGATTGTGCCGGCATACCCGACTGCAACGAACTGTGTCCCGGACCAGGCAAGGCCGTAGAGATTCTCGGAAGTGCCCGAGGTCTGCGGAGTCCATTGCGTTCCCGTCGAAGAAGTAAAAATGGCGCCGGAACCCCCGACTATGGCGAACTGTGATCCGGACCAGGCAACACCATAGAGGTCTCGGGAAGTTCCCGACGCCCGCATAGTCCACGTTACTCCATCAGGAGAAGTGAGAACGGCCCCATTATTGCCCACTGCTGTAAATTGCGTTCCAGACCATGCTACATTCAGCAGTGAGTTTACTGTGCTGGAGTTCCGGAAAGTCCACGATACTCCGTCAGGGGAGGTTCGGATCATGCCGCTGTTTCCCACTCCCGCAAATTGAGCACCTGACCAAACAACGCCGAACAGGCCGCTCGATGTTGGTTCTTTGCCACCTGCCCCCCCACTACCACAAGCCACAAGCACAAACAAAAGCATCGCATAAACAAGCCGCATCGCGAGTGATTTTATCATGTCCCCCTCCTGAAATCTATTATCATTAAATTGTATTCAGCTGACCCACATTTGTGATTTTCGGTAATCATATGCTTAGTGTACATTATTTGTATCACTCTATCTCCGGCTATCAGAAGCTCGCGGACAGGGTAAGGCGATATTCCCGCGGATCCTCCGGATGTGTGTGAATATCCGCTACACCTGCCGGGGGCTCACCCGGCAGCCGGGACACGTAAAAATAATCGATATCGCTGACTTTTGCGTCAAACAGGTTCAAAACATCAAGGAACAGGCGCCAGTTATTGCTGAATTTATAGCCGACCCGCGCATTCACGAGGGTGGACGAGTCGGACCGGACACTGTTGTCATCATACAGTGGCCGCGGTCCGAAATAGCGCAGCCGCAGGCTGCCAAGAAAGCCGTCAATGCTGTCAATAGAAGCTCCGGCGGAGGCCACCACTTCGGGTGAACCGGGAATGTAGGGTCCGACAGGATCGCCGATAAAGCGGGTATGAGATGCGGCTATATCAGCATCAAGGGTGAACCATGGGGTCGGTGTGTAGTAGTTTGCCCATTCCACGCCGTACCGGCGGCTCGGAAAGCCCGGCTCGGTTATGCCGGCGTCGCCGGCAAAGGTGAGCTCGGAGTCCAGATACAAATACCAGAGGGTAAGCTCGCTTTGCACATGCGGGATGACCGCTGTCCTCGCCCCGATATCAAGCCCCTTGGCCCGCACAAGGGGGGTGACCTTGCTGACCGGATCGCCCGTCTGCGGGTCTACGGTCATGGTCGTTCCCCGTGCGTCATTGCTGTGGAAACCATATCCGGCATTTACATAGTACTCTGTTTTTTCCCAGGGTCCGAAAATCAGGCTCAGTTTAGGGCTCCCCAGGGAGGCGTGGGCCTCGCCGGAATTAAGAGGATTATCACTATCCACCTTCCAGCGGTAGAAGTCTCCGCGGATCCCCGCTATGCTGCGGAATTTTTCCGACCATTGAAAACGGTTCTGTGCATAGACGCTCACGCTGGTCTGGATGACATCGTCCTGCCGCGTTATGGAAAGCAGCTGTTGATCCACGGTATGGTAAAGCGCGACCGGTTTGATGTCATCATTGCGTACCTGCAAACCTATCGTATTGACCGTATCGTGGCCGGCCAGCTTCGTTATCCAATCCTGGCTGACGCTGAAACCGGATATGATCCGGTTATCGGACTGCTCGAACTGGTCGCCATGCACCTGGTCTTCCAGTGCGTACGTAAAATTATTCCACAAATTCATATTATACTTGACCAGATATGCATTCGCCCTGGTAACCGAATTCTCCGTTGTCTTCTGCCCTTCCACGGAAAGGCTGTAGCGATACGAATTTCCTCCATCCGTGGGATCGAGGGTGCCATAACGAGAGATCAGGCCTTTATCTACGGCGCGCTTGGCGACCTGGTTCGTGGCATTCCAGGTGCCGTTGTAACCCATGGCGGTTATACTGTAGCCGTTCTGCGCATCACCCCGGCTATAGCGAAGCACTCCATTGACTTTATTGTAATCGTCCGGCTGGACCCAGGGGCCGTCATTATGGTACACTTCGACGCCATAAAGCAGATGCCCTCCGGCAAGCTCCGGGGAGCCCGCCACCAAAGCCCGTCGATAGCCGTTGTCCCCTACGGTCAGTACAGCGATGTTGTGTTCCAGCACATTGCGGTAATCCATGATGACGGCGCCAGCAGCGGAAAAGTCTCCCTGGTCCGCGTAGTAGGGCCCTTTTCTGTATTGGACGCCGCTCAAGAGTTCCGGCATCAGGAAGTTCAGGTCCAGGTACCCCTGCCCGTGGGCATGGGTCGGCAGATTGATCGGCATGCCTGCCACCGTGGCCGCGAGATCGGTCCCGTGATCGAGGTTGAATCCGCGCAGATAGTACTGGTTCGCCTTGCCCTCGCCGCTGTGCTGGCTGACCACAAGGCCCGGAACTTCTTCAAGAATTTCGCCGGTCCGCAGTATGGGCCGGTCTTCAATCTGCTTGGGCGTGATGGTCCCTTCCGTTGCCGAGTCCGCCGACCCCACCAGATTTTCCGCAGAATCGGTCACTTCTACGGTATTAAGCGTCTGGACTCCTCCGGCAAGGACATATTCTGTAAAGCATCCGGAACAGAACAAGATGCCGACAACAATTTTGACAATGAGCCGACTGCTGACACCCTTTTGCATAATCACCTCCAGGAAATTAGTCATGTTTTTTTCAGTTCTCATCTGCGATTCGGACAACTTTACTCGGTCAAGCGAAAACGAATGGGCACATCCACCCAGGCGGAAACCGGCTGACCTCCCTGCTGCGCTGGTACGAAAGACCACCCTTGCACGGCATTCAACGCTGCCTGGTCCAGCACACTCGCTCCAGAGCTCACTCCCATGCGGACGATCTCAGCCTTCCCCGCCGGGCTAACCAACACCCGTACGATGACCGTTCCTTCCAGCTTCAACCGCCGCGCAATAAGCGGGTACGGCGGTTTCGGATTATGCAGATAATCAGCATTAAAGACGGGACCGATTACCGAGCCTGCAGGCGCGGTTTGGCCCGCTGATAAAGATTCGTTCGTCACCGGTTGAGGGGCAGAATCTTCCTTCTTCACCAGCGGTCTCTCGGCCACTGCTGTCTGAGAGAGTGCTTCCGGCTGCTGAACCGGTTTGGTCGTTTCTTTGACCCTGTGAACTCGGTTCCTGTCCGGCTGCGCGACCTTGACCGGCGCAGGCCCGGAACTGGTGAGCATTCCGAGCTCGATGGGAATGGGAGCGCTTGTCGCGATCGAAAAGTAATTGGATCCGAAGCCGATCGCAAAGAGCAATGCGTGTATGAACAGGGATACCTGTAGACCGGCAAGCTGGTACTTCATCTCATCTCTTGCGTCTGCAAGCTGACCCTTTTAAAGGCGAGGTTTTTCACGACGTCAAGGACATCGACAAAAGCCTGCAAGCGGATATTTTTGTCAGCCCTGATGAGAAGCGGAGTTTCCCTGGGCGTAGTTTGCAGCGAGATCTTCAATTCATCGAGCGCTGTAAGACGGCTGTTCAGATATATGTTGCCGCTGACGTCAATTTCAATGGTTTGGGTCTTTAATATCTCTGCGGGGCTTTTTGACGCCTGGGGGAGTTCCACCCGGACGGCTCCCGTGGCGATGAAGGTCGATGTCGTGAGCACGATGGTGAGCAGCACCAGCATCACGTCAACGAGCGGGATCACATTGATATAATCAAACTCTTTCTCGTTCATGCTTGATCTCCCACTTCATCAAAAGGACTTTTGCCCTTCTGAGCAGAAGGTTGTAGAGCACTACGGACGGGATGGCGACAAGAAGCCCTGCAGCCGTGGCTTTGAGCGCCAGCGACAGACCGGTCATGATCTTGCCCGAGTCCATGAACCCCTCCTTGCCCATGGTATAAAAAGTGAGCATAATGCCGAGCACCGTGCCGAGCAGCCCGATGTAGGGTGCATTGCTTCCAATGGTCGCGATAAGGTGAAGCTTATGAGTAAGTTCAAGTTCCAGACTTTTCTTGTCGGGAAACGAGTCTATGCTGATATTCTTAAAGACAAGGTGCCGCTCCACAGCTATTGCAACGGCCGCGATACTCAAGAGCAGCAATATCCCCATGATTCCGTAATCGATCAAGACCCTGAGCCATTCCATCTTTATAGTACCTCTCCCTTGTCTGCTGAATCTTTCTCCCACCAGAACATGCCGATTGTCGCGTTGTCCTTCATCCAGTAGTGATCGTCGTACAAAACCAGGGACGTTGAAATTTCCCGCATTTCCCCCTCGGTCAACCTCGCCCCCTTTTTAAATGTCCAGTGGTCCAATGCCTCGCCGATATGATGATAGGCAAAGGAACTCTCGGCTTGCCAATACAGGGTAAATTGCAGATTGTAGTCTTTGCAGAGAGGCTCGATCTCGATCCCGGGATACAATTCCGAAATGAGAAAAACCCGTTTCGGATTGAACCTGAATATGCGGTTGAGCGCCTGAGCAAGACCGAGTTCGGTCAAATGCAGGCTGTTGCATGCCATGATGAGATCCAGGTTCTGGTAGGCATACAGGGGGACCTGCTCCCACGTCCGGTCATCGACCGTGAGCCACTCAATGCCGCGCTTCATTGCCTCGGAAAAAAGAAGATTTCTCATCCCCACAGAGGGCTCAAGCGCTGTTACCTCGCATCCGATCGCGCACAGGGGCATGGAGAGAACGCCATTCCCCGACCCGATATCGAGTACTGTCCACAAAGGCTCTGCCTTCGCCAGCAAGACATCCAGGATTTTTTCGTGATACCCGGTATGCTCCATCCAGAGCTGATACCAGCGCGCGTAACCATCCCAGAATCCGACGGTTGCAGCTCTTTGGCAGATTGCCTGATCCATGCCTACCTCTCGAAATCATTCTCTTTCGATAGAGTGCCGCATTTGTCAGTTCAAGAAGACAGAGAACAACCACGGGAACTGCGTTGGTGGTATGATTCTACAATCTGTGTAATACTGTGCTACGATTTTAATTAAAGTAGCACATGTCTTTTCGACTGTCAAGTCACTTTTTAAAATTATGGAGTGAAACGAGGTTATTAAGTTTGATTGGCTTGTGAATTATGAAAGATGGGTTGAGCCGAGTGAGGAAAATCGACGAAACCTCTGTCTCAAAAATAGAGAAACCCGGCTTCTGAATCGAACCGAAGACAAACATTGCACAACTGCTCAATGGGGTTGAAGCCCGAGGCCGTCGCCGGCCGACTGAACCAGTCGTACAGTACCGTAAGCTTACATCAATTCTTTTCCCGTTGTAGTCATGGTCAGTTTGCCGTGCTTCACGCCCTTGGTGCCGATCAGCCTGTCTGCGATGGTTTTGATGTCCCGGCTCTTGCCCTTGACGACCAGTACTTCGAGGCAGTTATGCGCGTCGAGATGAACGTGGAGCGCCGAGACGATCTGATGGAAGGACTGATGCTGCATATCATTCAGGGCGTGATCGAGTTCGCGCGTATGGTGGTTGTAGACGATCGTGATCGTCCCGACCGTCTCCTGCGAGCCTGCCTCCCATTCCTGTTCGACGAGCATATCGCGGATCATATCGCGTATTGCTTCGGAACGGGTCGCGTAACCCTTCCGGGATATGAGCGCGTCGAACTTCTTGATAAGCTTATCATCGATCGAAACACCGAATCGAGTCAAACCTGCCATAATCACCTCCCTCTAAATTTTCACTCTTTAACTAACACAGCAGGCTGTTCCTGTCAAGGCGTTTCCCCCTGCGGGACCAGAGATCCTGATGAGCACCGGCTCTATAATTCCTTGACAAACAAGACGGCCTTTGATACCTTTGTATGAACCGAAAGCACTGTGCGATTAGCTTATGCATTTCGGGCACGGGTCTCGTTAAGGAGGAGTTTATGAAAAAATTTTTCTTCGCAGTGTTGTTCGTGCTTGTCATGACGGTTCCCGCCAGGGCAGCGACACATATTAATATCGACAACTTGAACCAGGATGACTTCAGGTCCTTCAGCAAGGATTTCGGGATGGCCGTGAGCTATATCCCCCTCGCGTCGGCCGCTGCTCTGGGGGACAAACTTCCCGGGTTCGATGCCGGCGTGGAAGCGTCCTACGTAAAGGTGGACACGAGCAAGCAGTACTTCCAGAAGATGAACAACATTTTCACTGCCAGCGGGGCCGGCAACCTCCCGGATGCCTATTACATTCCGCGGGTGCATGTGCAGGTCGGTCTTCCGATCATCCCGATTGATTTTGGCGTAAGCTACGCAGAAGTGAGCGGCATCAAACTGGTCGGTGCTGAGGTGAAGTGGGCCATCCTGAACGGAGGCTTGGTAACACCGTCCATCGCTATCCGCGGAGCGTATACCAAACTTTCCGGAGTTGATGCACTGGACCTTTCGACCAAATCGCTTGACCTGTCCATCAGCAAAGGCATCCTGATCTTTACCCCCTACGCAGGCGTCGGCGAGGTCTGGATCACGAGCGACCCCCACACAACAAATTCTACGGTACCTCTTAATAACCGTCCCCAGAAAGAAGACATCATGAAATCCAAGGGATTTGTCGGCACCAAGATCAAAGTTTTTCCCTTCATCAATATCGTCCTGGAAGGCGACTTCTCGAATATAAGCGAATACTCGGCGAGACTGAACGTGAACTTCTAGCGGCCGATCAATGACCATCCGAGGCCTCCGGGAACATCCCGGGGGCCTTTTTTGCGCCGCTTTACAATGCTTTTGCGCCATGCTATAGTCTTTTCGTGGAAACCAAGCGGGAAGCTCCCATCTTGAAAGTGACGGACAACCATGTCGATGGAGTGATCGACATCGTTGCCTCGGAACTGCCTGTCACCCTCATCATCAACAATGAACCGCTCGTGACCCTTCTCTGCACGCCTTCCGAATTGGAAGAGCTCGCCGTGGGTTTCCTTCTCTCCGAAGGCATCTTGAGCAAGAAAGAGTCGATCAAGAGGCTCGAGGTCATCGAAAAAGAGATGGCCGTGCGCGTCGAGCTCACCGATCTTCCGGCCGATTTCGCAAGCCTCTTCGAAAAAAGGACGATCTCCTCGGGCTGCGGCAAAGGCATCACGTTCTCCACCCTTCGGAGCCAAGCGGACCGGAGGATCGAAGTCAAACAGCGCACCCTGTCGCTGCAGAGCATCCGAAACCTGCTGCAGAAGTTCCGCACCATCTCGAAACTCTATCTCGAGACCGGCGGCGTGCACAGCGCGGCCCTCTCGGACGGTGCGGAGATCCTGTTCTTCTCGGAGGACATCGGCAGGCACAACGCCGTGGACAAGATCATCGGCCGCGCATTCCTGCAGTCCATCCCGGTCGAGAACAAGATACTCATCACGAGCGGCAGGGTGACGTCGGAGATCATGACCAAAGCCGGCAGGAACCGCTTTCCCGTGCTGATCAGCCGCGCCGCCCCGTCCTGCATGGCCATCAGCTACGCCGAAGACATGGGCATCACCCTCGTCGGCTTTGCCCGCGGCGAACGAATGAACATCTACACCTGGCCGAACAGGATCATGCTGGATGAATAGCGAACAGGAAACAGCCCTGGGGAGGGATCATAGGATGCATGCCATGAAATCCGCGGTTCTCCTTATGCTCGTCATGGCCCTGTGCGGCTGTGTCTGGAAGTCCGATTACCAGGCACGGCTCGCGGACATTGACAATCTGAAAAAGGACGTTTCGACAGGCCAAGGCAAGATCTCAGCGTTACAGGCTGAAAAGGCGGCTTTTGCAACAGAGCTTGCGAAGCAGAAGAAGGACCTTGAAGATCTCACGGTCCGGAACAAGGTCCTCTCCGACGACAACGCCGGTCTGAGCGGGCTTCTCAAGGCAAAACGGGACGAACTGAGCGTGAAGATCGCGTCGCTGCGGGAGCAGATGCTGCAAAAAGAGCTGATATTGAACGCCAGGAATGCCGAGATCCAGGCGCTCAAACAGGAAAAGGAGCGGTCCATCTCCGAGCTGAAAAAGACTTATAACAGCCTGGTCGGGGAAATGAACGAAGAGATCAGGAAGGGGGATATCACGATCACCCAACTCAGGGACAAGCTGTCCGTCAACATGGTGGAGAAGATCCTCTTCGACTCCGGAAGCGCCGAGATCAGGAAAGACGGCAAAAAGGTGATCGACCGCGTTGCGGAGATCCTGCTCAACGTGACCGACAAGCAGATACGGGTCGAGGGATATACCGACAATGTTCCGGTCAGCCCGAGGCTTGCCGTCAAGTTTCCGACCAACTGGGAGCTTTCAACGGCACGTGCGACAACCGTCGCGCGCCATCTCCAGGACAGGGGCATCGATCCCAGGCTCCTGAGCGCCTGCGGTTATTCCGAATACCGGCCTGTTGCGCAGAATGATTCCGACGAGGGACGGGCCAGGAACAGAAGGATCGAGATATCGCTTGTTCCGAAGGACGTGGAGGGAGCAACACAACAGACGAGCGATAAGAAGTAGCGAGACGGTTATCGCACGGATGTCAGCGCGAGGATCGCGTTCAGACTGACCTCGAAGGCCGCGCAGGGCATGGTGATCTGTTTGATCTCGAGCACGTCGGGCCGCACCTCGCCGATCATCCCGATTGCTTCCCCGGCAGCGACCACCTTTCCGCACCGGCCCTGCAGGAACAGCGGATGTTCGGCAGGCTCGAGCTTGTATTCCAATCCCAGATAATAGAGCAGGACGTCAAGGTGAGAATGCATCTCTGAGAAGTTCGCGCCCGGATGGGAGACCACGGCACCCAGACGCAGCTCAGTTCGTGACCCCATGTTTTCCGTGGCGTCGTACAATGCCGCCTCTCCCACCTCAAAGATCCGATGCGGATAGAACGCCTTGGAGCTTGTCGCCTCGACGTTCAAGAGCGACGGGATGATCAGGTTCCTGAGCACCGAGTAGGCCAGGGACATGACATTGGCCACCTCGACCAGCTTTTCTCCCGCTGGCATGGCGTACGCCAGCTCCTCCCGAGAGCAGAGGATGTTGGACATGATCTCCTGAAAACCGGAGCCCACCAGGAATCCCCTCACCCGGTCCGACAGCAGTTCGAGCCCCGAGAGCGACCCGACCGTGGATTGCTGCGGAAGCACCGGCTCAAAGGAATCGTATCCCCTGCTGATCGCGTAATCCTCCACGAGGTCCATGGGATGCATGATATCATCGCGGTACGGCGGCACGACAACGGAAACCCTGCCGCGGCCCGCGTTCACCTCGTGGCCATAGGACCGGAGACGCTTCTTCACGTCCTCCGCCGTCACGTTCTCACCCAGCCCCTTCGCGAAGTAGGACAGCGGCACCGTGAATTTCCCCGACGTATCATAGGGGAACGTTATGCTTCTTCCGAGCTCCGTGGCATAGGGGTAGGTCACGAGGACCGGCTCGATGCCGGCTCCGCGATCATAGAGGCTCGTTGCCAGAATGTTGAGGGTCAGAACGGTCATCCGCATGTCCGTCCCGGTCACTTCGATGAGCACGCTCCTCGTTCTTGATTTCACTTCCCCGATTTCCCTGCTGTTGATGATCGGGGGGAACGACAGCACCCGCCCCATGCCGTCGGTCAGGATCGGATATTTCTTGAAGGGTTTGACGATGTGGCCGTATTCAATGCCCTTGGGATGCCTTTCCAGGATCTGCGCGAGATCGAGCTTCTCCTCCATGCCGAGCGGCGTGAACGAGACCGACGCAGGCTCCGCCAGCCGGTAGTCCACGGGAAACACGATCCGGTTCAGCTCGTAGATGCCGATCGAGACGGTCGTCCGTTTCCTGCCGAAGATCTCGGCAAGCTTGTCCTGGCTCTGGATCATCTGGGCCAGGACATCATCGGTCATGCGCACATCGGAAGCGGTGCAGGCGGCGATATAGGGCCGGACCGCCTTCATCTCCTTCGAGACGCGGATCTCCCGTGTCGCTTTCCTGCCGTGCTCGAAGAAGGGATACTCTTCGGGTTTTCCCGAAAGGGCGATCCGGACCTGACGTGCAATGCCCTCCGCCGACCAGAGATCGGGCCGGTTGCTGTCGGAAAGCTCGACCTTCAGGTCATCGGTCTGGGCGATGTACTCCTTGAGCTCTGCTTTCGCGAGCATGAGCTTTTTCTCGAGCACGGGAAGCGCAAGCTTCCTGCCGATGAGGGTGTCGAGATCGTTCTTCTTAATATCGATTGTTGGCATGGTTAGCGATGCTATCGTCATTCCTGCATAAGACCTCGACAAGCTCAGCCAAGTCGCAGGAATTGAGAGCACCTCATCCTATTTGGATCTTCTTCGTCCTGATGAAATCAAGGTCCTTCGAGAACAGATCGCGGATATCCTGGATCCCGAGGGCCACCATCGCCATGCGGTCCAGACCGAGCCCCCAGGCGATGACTGGCACGTTCACGCCGAGAGGAGCGGTCACCTCAGGCCGGAACATGCCCGCGCCGCCGAGTTCCATCCACCCCAGGTCCGGATGCTTCACATGCAACTCCACGGACGGCTCCGTGAACGGGAAATAGGCGGGCCTGAACTGGAATTCCCCTGCCTTGGCGATCTCCTGGCCAAAGAGCTTCAAGAGGCCCAGGAGCGTCTTAAAGTTGATCTCTTCGCCGAGCACGATGCCCTCAACCTGGTAGAAATCGGGCGCATGCGTGGCGTCGACGGCATCGTAGCGGAAGCACCGGGCGATGGAAAAGTATTTACCCGGGACCTTGGGGCCGGATGCGAGAGTCCGCGCTGACACGGCCGTACCCTGGCTCCGCAGGATGAGCCGCTTTGCCCGCTCGATGTCAAAGGGGTACCGCCAGCCCGTGGATCCCGTCTTGCCTCCGTCCTTGTGGGCCGAGGCGACGCGCCTGGCAAAGGGTTCTTCGATCTTCCTGCACTTCCCCGGCTCTTTCACAAAATACACATCGTGGATGTTCCGGGCGGGATGGAACTGGGGCATGAACAGGGCGTCCATGTCCCAGAACTCGTTCTCCACGAGGGGTCCGCGCATCTCCTCGAACCCCATGCCGATGAACTTGTACTTCACGAAATCCAGGAACTCCCGGTACGGGTGCTTCCGGCCGATGCTCTGGCGGGGCGGATTGAGCGAGATGTTGTAGGCGCGGAACTTCTTGTTCTTCCAGCTGCCCTGCTTCAGCATCTCCGGCGTGAGCATCGAGGCCTCTTCGGTGACCGCCCCCCGCTCCCTGATCAGCCTGACCAGTTCCCAGCCATCAGGCGTGAGAGGGAAGGAGCGGTTCTTCTTCTCAATGATCCTGAAGATGCCCTTCGCTTTGCCCCGCTTGTGAAAGTTTGACTGGATTGCTTCCCGTTCCTGGTCGCTGAATGTCGACAGGCCGGCCTGATCGAACCCCGCAATTTTCTTGATGAGGCCCGTGAGGAATGCATAAGGAGCAAGCTCCGCCCCCGGTGCAAGAACGAGGATGCCGCCCTGCGCTATCTGGATGGCCTTTGACTCCTTGAGCGCGCCCACGGCAGAGCTGACTTCCGTGGGGTCCATCCCCCAGGACTGTATGACATCCTTGACGGTAAACTGCTTTCCTTCCCGCAGCGCATGGATAATGCGCATCTCGGGCGTTCCTTTTTCAAAGTATTCCCTGCCTGTTTCCGTGAGAGAAACGAAGGAATCGATTGATTCATCTTTCACCTCGAGCAGGCCCTTGGCCTGGAGCCACCCGGAGGCCATGTCGATGCGGGACCCGTCGAGGCCGGACGATTTTTGGAGTTCAGAGGACGAAAGGGGTTCGGGGCGGTCCAGGCTGAGGAGCAGCTTATGCTCGAGCGGATGCAGGCTTTCTAGCAGTTTTTGAAGGTCTGATGTCGCCATAAGATGCGGACAAGACTACGTTGAATGACGAAAATTGTCAAGAAAAAACAGATTGACGGGGCTTCTGGCGGTGTGATAAGGTGAGCCATGACAAACGCCAAGATCAAGCCGAGGCTCATCAGCACGCTTCTGTGCGATGACGTGCGCCACGAGGTAGGCGGCAAATTCAGCCTGATGGGTCTGTTCGAGAGCATTTATGCAAACGCTTTCCCGGCGATACATCACCGGTTCGCCATCATGAACGAATGGACCGGCGGTAAAGGCGAATTCCGGGCCCGGATCAGGCTCCTCTCGCCGAACCAGCAGCAGGTCCTGTCAGAGTCGGAATCGACCATGAGCCTGTTCAACGAAACCCAGCGCCACCGCGACATTTCCGTCCGTTTCAATACGCCTTTTGCTTCGCCCGGCACCTACTGGGTCGAGATGCTGATCGACAATGAACGTACGGCCCTCGTTCCCCTTCCCGTCCAGGTGATCTCCGACAAGAATGCCACGAATGTGCATTGAATGCCCACGGACAGCCGCTCTGAGCGCTACTCAAGCGTAATGAACGGTGTAATCCCCTCCTTGGTCTGGACCTCTTTCTGCATCTTCTCCGCGGAAGCCTTGCTTGAGTAGCTTCCGAGCCTAACCCGGAACCACGTTCCCTTGCCCGTTACCTCCGACGCCACAATGAAAGCGGCATATCCGTGCTGCTTCATCTTCTTCACATCCGCTTCCGCCATCTCTTTTTCCTGGTATGACGCCAGCTGGAGCGTATACCGCATCTTCGGGTTCGACTCGCGGATCACGACGTGTTCCTTCTTTGCGGTCGTCTCCCTGTTGGGTGACGTTTCTGTTTTGTCAGGTCTGATCTCGGCGCTGCTCTCTTTTTTTGAAGAGCCGGCCTTTTCCTTCACGCCGGGCGTCTCTCCCTCCTGCTTCGGTTTCAGTTCGATCGATACTGTTTTGTTCCCTTTGTCTGATAATGTTTTGAAAAAAGTGAAGTCCTTCTCCTTCGGCAGGCTCTCGGAAACGACTTCCGGCAGGGGGACCACGATTTCATTCCGGTTCGTCTTGCTCTGGTATTTCCCCACGTAGTATCCGAGAAAGAAAAAACCCGCCATCAGGCAGACGCCGATGGGTATGATGAAAAGCTTGGATATGATGCCGCCTCGCTGGTTGTTGATCATGCTTATCTTCCCTCACCCGGGTCATCCTGGAGCGAATGGATCCAGGGTTTCTTGTTCTCGTTTTTTTTGTGCACACCAAAGTTACAGAATCAGCATCGCATCGCCATAACTATAAAAACGATATTTCTCAGATATTGCGGTTTTGTACGCGGCGAGGACCTGCTCGCGCCCCGCAAATGCCGCCACCAGCATGAGCAGCGTTGATTTGGGAAGATGAAAATTAGTGATCATGCCGCGCGTGACCCTGAACCGGAACCCGGGATAAATGAAGAGTTCAGATTTTCCCGTGCCGGGATGTACCTGTCCGTCGTCTGCAACCGCGCTCTCCATGGTTCGGACGCTCGTCGTCCCGACGGCGATCACTCGTCGTCCTTCGGCGCCGGCCCGGTTCATGGCGGACGCGGCGTCCTCCAAAATAACATACTGCTCCGGATGCATGCGGTGTCCGGTGATCATCTCATTCTTGACGGGCTGGAAGGTGCCCGGCCCGACATGCAGCGTTATCGCTGTTTGCTGGATTCCCTTTGCCTGAAGGTTTTCGAGCAGCCCGGGAGTGAAGTGGAGACCGGCGGTGGGAGCTGCCACTGCGCCCTCGTGCATCGCGTAGACCGTTTGATAGCGCTCTTTGTCCGCGCTCACGGGTTCCCTTTTTATGTAGGGCGGAAGCGGAGTCCTGCCGATCTCGGGAAGAAGCGTCCTGATGTCAGCAATCCCCCTGAACCGGACATCCCTCGTGCCGTCGTTCTTGTCTGCAATGATCTCGGCCTCGACTCCCGGCCGCAGGGTTACCGTCTTTCCTGTGGACAGGCCTCCCCTCACGAGCGCATTCCAGATGTTGACGTCCCGTTCAGCGAGAAGAAATATCTCCGCCTTTCCGCCCCACTTTTTCTGGCCAAGCAGACGGCAGGGAAAGACCTTCGTATTGTTCAAGACGATAAGGTCCCCCGGGATGAGATACCGCCCGATGTCCGAAAAGAGACGATGTTCAATCCGGCCGCTCCTGCGGTCAAATACCATGAGGCGCGAACGGTCGCGCACACCGCAGGGTTCCTGAGCTATGAGCGCTTCCGGGAGGTCGTAATCAAAATCAGCAAGGCTCAGGTATTCTTTTTCAGCGGACATCATGGGGGGATAGTACCACAAGAGGATGGAAATTCCAAATGTGAACCGGACGTGGATCAAGGAACCGGGGGCACGTACGTCATGGGCAGCATCCGCAAGCGGTCAGGGGATATTGAGGTCACTCCAGTGAGCGCTTCCATCCCCGGTCGAATTCCTCGTAGGAGATCATCAGAGCCTTGTCGATCGCCTTTCCCGTATCTGCGCCACTGCCCAGTTGCTCCAGCACCATCTTGACCCGGTACATCCCAAAGGTGTCGACCGCATAGCGGATCGAGGACAGGCTGAACAGATAGGCATAGAACGCCTGATCGTTGTTCAGGCTCATAAAGGAGCCTTCGAGATCGGAAAGCGAGGGCAGTTTTCCCGACTGGGCCATCCTTCTCATTATTTCCCGCTGATGCGCATCGATCTCGCGTCCCTCGAAGTACTGCGCCAGCCCTTCATTGATCCAGGTGGGACAGCGGGGTACGATCGACCGGACCACCGCATGCGTGTATTCGTGGAACAGGAGCTTCCTGAGACCCGGGGTCTCCTTCTCGATCCCTCCGATCGGGATCCGGATCTTGCCGTCAAAGATACCGCCGCTCCATCCCGGTGCGTCCGTCACCTCCTGAAACTGCTGGCTGGAGTAGAGGATCACCTGGATCTCACGATCGGGATAATAAGCGAGCCCTCTGCCGACCTCACCATACGCATCTTCGAGGATACGGAGGACGATCTTTCCCGCTTCTATCTTTTCCCGTCCCTCATACTTGACGAGAAAGTGGCTGGTCACATCGCGGTTGAAGTCCTTTTCGGTCTGATGCTCACGGCGGATACGCTCGAGCCGCGCCCGCACCTCGCTCGATGAAGGGTTCAGCTCAGCGGCACGCTCCCAGTCCTGTGCCGCTTCCTCGAGGTTGTCCTGACGGTAATGCACTTCGCCGAGCCATTGGTAGGTTTCCCACGAGTTCGGCGAGATGCCCGCCGCCCTCGTCAGTTCCCGTTCCGCACCGGTATCGTCCCCGAGATGGAAATATGCCAGGCCAAGGCCGAGATGCGCCGCTGCGTCGTCATCGATGTACTGGAGCGCCTCCCTGAATGCGTCCCGTGCGGCCTGATAATCGCCGGCTTTCATCTGCTGATGACCGTTCTTGACGCACCGGATGTAGGTGTTCTGAGCCGCACTTTCAGGAAATGCCGGTTCAGGAGCAGCGAACAGCACGAATGATGCCGCCAGCAACGCAAGAAATCGATGGGTTCCCGTTCCTTCGCGCGGGGCGTCTGGTGAACCTGTTCTTCTTGCCATTCCGATCATGTACCCCTGTCCTCGCCTCCCGGCAGCCATCCTGCCGTTCTCCATCCGCTTTCCGATATCATCAATCCCTCGTCACCTTTACCATCACCCGGCGGTCCCGCGGCCCGTCGAATTCGCAGAGGAAAACCGCCTGCCACGTACCGAGCGCGAGCCGCCCTTCCTCGACCATGACCGTTTGCGACACTCCGATAATGCTCGCCTTGATGTGTGCGGCAGAATTCCCTTCGCTGTGGCCGTAATGGTCCTCAAAGGGGATCACCTTGTTCAGTTCTTTCAGGATGTCTCGGCCGACGTTCGGGTCGGAATTTTCGTTGATCGTGACCGCGGAGGTCGTATGGGGCACATAGAGATGGCAGACGCCCGAGCGGACCCCGCTCTCTGCCACCAGCCGCTGGATGCCCGGGGTAATGTCGACCAGTTCGGTCCTCGAGTTCGTTTTTACGCGCAGCTGCTTGATCATGAAAATGCCTCCTGACGATAATCGGGATAGTGATAACGGGCCGGAGCGCGAATAGGGTCGTGCTCCCGCTTACAGGGCCTCTATGCCCACGTCCTCCCGGCCCCTGACACGCTTTTCCTCCACGATCGGGTAGATGATGTGAGTGATAAGTGAATTGATCCGCGCCAGGTTGCCGATCAGGTCCAGGTGAATGTGGCTGGTCTCGATGGATTCGCGAAACCCCTTTCGCAGGCGGTCGAGATGCGCCTGGACCAGTTCCCGCTCAAGCGCCCCCAGCTCCTCCTTGGCACGCAGCACGCGGTCCGCGAGATCCCGGTCGTTGCCCGAGAATGCCGTGACGGCAATATCGAAGTTTTCCAGGACCTTTTTGTGGAACGCAATGATCTCGTCGAGCCCTTCCTGCGAGAAGGTGATCCCCTTCTTGATCCTCTTGAGCGCGAGCGGCATGACGTTGCGGTCGACGATGTCCCCGATGCTTTCGAGGTCGCGGCTTATTTCAAGCACGGTCATGGCACGCCGTGTCTGTGATTCCGTCAGGTGACCCGATGACAGCCGCGTGATATAGAGGCGAATGTGACGGTCGAGAAGATCGATCAGGTTGTCCTTGTCCTTGATGGCGCTGATCGTGGAGGGATCGTCCGTCTGGAAGACCGTGACCGAGTCCACGAGCATCTCCCGCACGATATCCGACGCTCGGAGCGCTTCGCGCGTCGCCTGGCCCAGCGCGATCGCCGGCGTTCCCAGAACGTGCTCGTCGAGATAGAGCGGCCCGAACTTCTTCTCTTCGGCCTTCTCGGGGACGAGATGGATGATCAGCTTCGCAAAGAGCCCGGTGAGCGGGAGGAACAGGACCGCGATGATCACGTTGAACAGCGTATGGGCGTTCGCGATCTGGCGCGGAAGGTCGGACGCCGTCGACGCCACGAGGGTCTCGTAGGGGCCGAGGAACGGCAGGAAAAGGATGACGCCGAATACTTTGAACAGGACGTGTGCCCAGGCCACGCGGCGGGCCTCCGCGGGCGACCGCAGGCTGGCGATGAGTGCCGTTGCGCAGGTTCCGATGTTCGCCCCCAGCACGATAGAGATCGCGGCAGGGAGCGGGATGAGGCCGCTTTTTGCGAGCGCCAGGGCGATCCCCATGGTCGCCGCACTGCTGAGAATGAACGCTGTCAGAACGGCCGCAAGGACGATGCCGATGAACGGAGTCTCCGAGAGGACGGCGAACACCTGACGGAACAGCTCGTTCCCCTGAAGCGGCTCCATCGCCTCGATCATGATCTTGAGCGAGAGAAACACGAAACCGAACCCGAGCAGCCCGTCGCCTACGCTGAGGGAAAAGCGTTTTTTCGAAAATAAAACAAGCGCCAGGCCGGCGCCGATGATGAGGATCGCATAGTCGGTGATGTGGAATGCGATGAGCTGCACCGTGAGCGTGGCGCCGATGTCGGCGCCGAGGACCACGGCAAGCGTCTGGCGGAAGGTCATCAGGCCGGCGCTGACGAACCCCACGAGCATGACCGACGTCGCGCTGCTCGACTGGATGAGCCCCGTGAGGAATGCGCCCGCTCCGACGGCGGACAGGCGGTTGCTCGTCAGGGAACGCAGCAGAGAACGGATCTTCGATCCCGCGGCGTTTTGGAGGCCGTCATTCAGGAGCCTGATGCCGTAGAGGAGCAGGAGAACCCCTCCGAAGAGGCTTACGATGATCATGGAAGCACTATGCCCATTTTTTAACGGTTCGTCAAGGGCGACGTGCCCTTTGACCTGGTTTTTATGAAATTGATTTCTTCATCGCGGGTCTTCACGAGTCCGTCGAGCCGTGCATCGAGCAGCTCGGCCAGGAGCCTGCGGTACCGGGGACCGGGAGGGATCCCGATCGCCTTGAGGTCGTCCCCGGTCAGCGTCACCTTTACCTCCCTCAGGCGGGTGAGATAGAGCGAGATGTACTTACGCGCTTCCTCCTGCTTGGCCTTGGCCATCATCAGGAGGAGTGCTTCGATGTCGAGCGGCGACAGGAGATGGTAGAGCGCGCTCGGCCGGAGATCCTGCTCCTTGTAAAACACATAGAGGACGTCCCGGTACTTCTCCCGGGCCTGGCGTACTCGCTCCCGGGTCCTGGCGGGAATCGACAGGCGATCCAGAATCTCGTCGGCAGTCGCGTCTTTGAGCCGGTCCAGGAGACCCAGAAAATAGACGAACCATTTATCCGCCCTCACCCCGTCAAGATACAGCATCCGGAACCAGGTGAACGCCTCGCCGATCTGCCCGAAAAGGCGCTCGGTCTCCGCCGACGCCTTCAGGCCGGGGTGAATGAACTTCAGCAGGTCGAAATCGCTCATTCGCTTGAGCACCCGGGCCGGGTCCGTTTCGGAGAAAAGCAGTTGCAGCTCGCTGGTGATGCGATCGCCGCTCAACCGGTGAAAGAGCTTCAGGTTCACGGCGCTCTTGATCAGGTTCTGCGTATGCTTGCTCAGCCGGAAATCGAAGCGCTGTTCGAAGCGGATCGCGCGGAGCACGCGGGTGGGGTCCTCTACGAACGAGAGGCTGTGCAGCACGCGAATGGTCTTGTCCTTGATGTCGCGCAGGCCGCTGAAAAAATCGATCAGTTCGCCGAAGCGCTTCCGGTTCAGCCGTACCGCAAGGGTATTGATGGTGAAATCGCGCCGGTACAGGTCTTTCTTGATGGATGACAGTTCCACGGTCGGCAGCGCGGCCGGCGAAGCGTAATACTCGAGCCGCGCCGTAGCAATGTCGATCTTGACGCCGTCGGGCAGAACGACCACGGCCGTGCCGAACTTGAGATGGGTCTTCATCCTGCCGCCCATCTTCGCGACCAGCATGCCGGCGAAGGTTATGCCGTCGCCTTCCACGACGATGTCGATGTCCAGGTTGGCGACGTGCAGGAACAGATCGCGCACGATGCCGCCTACGAGATACACGGGAAAGCCGGACGCGTCGGCCACTTCCCCCACGGCCCTCAGCACCCTGCCGACACCGGCCGGCAGCCGCTCCTCGATGAGATGCTTCACGTTCCGGACGGACCGGATATCCGTTTCGTCCGTCTCCCGCGCCCCGGACAGCCGCTCCTCGTGAAGAGAGCGGAGCAGGTCCGTGCGGGTGACGGCGCCGACCAGGCTCCCGCTGTGGTCCATCACGGGAAGAAAGCGCTGGTGCTCTTCGATCATGATGCGCTCGACCTGGCCCACCAGCATTTCCGGTGAAGCGACCGGACCGCCCGTAGTCATGAACTCTCCGACTTTCTGCCTCCCCAGGCCGTGGATAAGCGCCTTCTGGACGATCTCCCGCGTGATGATCCCCTGGTACTGTCCCTCCTGCAGCACGGGAAGGACATTGACGCTGAACCTGGTCATTGCTCCCCCGGCCTCCTCCAGGGTGCTCTCTGCCGGGATCGTCTTGACCGGCGCGGTCATGATCTCCCTGACCATGGGGCCCGGCTGGATGTGATGCTTCAGGATGTCGATCAGACGCTCCCGCGCCTGCAGGTAGGTCATCTCCCGGGCGACGGCCGATGCGGCCGTGGCGTGTCCTCCTCCGCCCAGTTCCGACAGCGCCAGGCCGACGTTCACCTTCCCGATGCGCGACCGGCCGATCAGGTGTGTCTTATCGCCCATCTGGACGACGAGGAACAGGACATCGAGGCTTTCGCGGTCCCGGATCTTGTGGGCGAGGTTGGCAAGGTCCGGTACGTAGGTCGAAGTCGCCATGGCGGCAATCACCACGTGGACCCCGTTGATGTCATAGCTCGTGGCTGCACCCATGAGGTCCCTGAGGAGGGATAACTGCTCGCGGGGCAATTCGCGGCTGACGAAATCAGCAACGATATTGAGCTGGGCTCCGAGGGAAATGAGGAGGCCCGCAGCCCGGGCGTCGCGCTCGGTCGTCGACGCATAGGTCAGGGAGCCCGTTTCCTCGTAAATGCCGAGCGCAAAAATTGTCGCTTCCAGCGGCTCGATCGGGAGGTTCTTCGCCTGGAGCAGTTCGACCATGATGGTAGTCGTCGCTCCGACGGCCTCAATAACCTCCACCTCGCCGCGCAGGTCCCCTTCCGCCGCCGGATGATGATCATAGATATGGATGCTGATGCCAGGCCGCTTCAAGGCATCGGACAGCTTGCCCAGGCGGGCCGGGTTCCGGTTATCCACGACGATGAGCCTTGAGACCTGCCCGACATCCACGTTCCGGAGACGCTCCACTTCCATGGCATAGAACGCAGACTCCAGGAAAAAATCCCTCATGCTCTTCTCCTGCGAGCCGGGAAACACGAGCTTGGCCTCGGGATAAAGCTTCCTCGCGGCGACCATCGACGCCAGGGCGTCGAAATCCGCGTTAGTATGGCTGGTGATCACTTCCATAAGTATTGCAGGCCGCAGAAGCCGGACGTTCAGACGACGGGCAAGGCCGTATGCGTATGGCTATCTTTTGTCTGTTGTCCGCATCTGTTTCCTGTCCTCTGTCCTTTACCCTCTCGGATGATATTTTTCGTGAATCTTCCTGAGCCGGTCCCGGGAGACATGGGTATAGATCTGCGTCGTTGAAATATCGGAGTGCCCCAGCATGGCCTGAACCGCGCGGAGATCGGCGCCATTGTCCAGCAGGTGCGTGGCAAACGAATGGCGGAGCGTATGGGGAGAGATGCTCGTGCGGATCCCCGCTTTCACGGCATAGAGCTTGATCCTCTCCCAGAACATCTGCCGGGTTATACCCCGGCGCCTCAGGCTGACGAACAACTCGCCTGCTTCCGAGCCCTTGAGCAGTGAGGCTCTGGCCCGGTCGAGGTATTCCCTGATCCAGCCGGCCGCGTGCTCACCCAGGGGCACTGCGCGCTCTTTCGATCCCTTGCCCATGACGATCAGAAAGCCGCGCTCCAGATTGATGTCCCCCCGTTTCAGCCCGACGAGTTCGCTCACGCGCAGGCCCGTTGCGTACAGAAGCTCCATCATCGCCTTGTCCCGGAGGCCGAGGGGAGTGTTCGGGTCGGGCTGGTTCAGAAGCGATTCCACATCGGCCATCGAGAGCGACCCGGGGAGGCGTTTCCAGCCCCGCGGCGTTTCCAGGTTGATCGTCGGGTCGGTCGCAGCCAGCCCGTCTATCAGCAGATACTTGTGAAAGCCCCTGATCGCGGCAAGATTCCTTGCCGATGATGCCGGGGATATTCCCAGCGAGGACAGCGCAGCCAGATGCGAGAGGATGTCCGACTGCCGGATTTCGTCCGGCGGCTTGTCCTTCAGCCTGCCCAGATATCGCGTCAGGTCGTTCCGATAGGACTGGATGGTATTCCGGGAAAGGCCTTTTTCAACGGAAAGATAGGCCAGAAATTTTTTCAGGATTGCGGGATCCATAGGGTTTGCGGCGCTGCTCTGCTTCGATTGTATGTGAATACGAGCGGAATTGCAAGGGATGGACGAACAGGGACAGGCGCAATGGTTCCCGGCCGGAGGAGACACCCCGCAATGGATTCCCCGGGCACCTGTTGTTCAGTGTTTTTTCAACTATGGTAATGCAATAAGGCGGATAAACTCTATTCTTGAATGGCTACATCACCCCGAAACGCTTCATCCTTCTCCGGAAGGCATCCCGCGGCATCCTGAGCAAATTGGCTGCCTTGGTCTGATTGCCTCCGGACATTTCGAGCGCTTTCCTGACGAGTGCATTTTCCACGTCTTCAAGGGAAAGTCCGGACTCGGGAATAACGAAACCATCGAGCGAAACCGGCATGCTGGGCTGAGTATTGTTCAGGAAGGGAGACCGCTCCAGAACCTCCTGCGACAAATTCTCGGGCTCGATCTCCCCGTCGATGTCCAGGATCATTGCCCGCTCGATCACATTTTTCAGCTCCCGGACGTTTCCCGGCCAGGGATAGTTCATCATGATCTGCTCCGCCTCCGGGGAAATCCTCGCGATGTTCTTATGGCATTCGCGGTTGAAATGCTCGAGAAAGTGGTTTGCCAGCAGTTGGATATCTTTTCCGCGGTCCCGCAGCGGCGGCAGATAGATCGGGACAACCTGGAGGCGGTAATACAGGTCCTTCCGGAACCGGCCCTCGTTCATCGCCCTCGCAAGCTCCTGATTCGTTGCCGAGATGAGCCTCACATCCACCTTGATGTCCTTCACGCCGCCTACGCGCTTGAAGGTCTTTTCCTCGAGCATGCGGAGCAGCTTGGCCTGCATGCTCATGTGCATGTCGCCGATCTCATCCAGGAACACCGTACCGCCGTCTGCCAGTTCGAACAGCCCCTTCTTGGCCGTTTTTGCGTCGGTGAACGCGCCTTTTTCATGTCCCATCAACTCGGTTTCGAGCAGGGTGACCGGGAGGGCGGCGCAATTGATAGCCATGAACGGCTTGTCGCTTCGCGCGCTGCCGTAGTGAATCGCCTTGGCAACCAGCTCTTTTCCCGTGCCGCTTTCGCCCTGGATCAGTACCGTCGTCGCATCGCTCTTGGCGATCTTCAGGATCAGGCTCTTCACCTTGACCATCTCTTCGCTGTCCCCGATGAGCGTATCCACCTGCGCCAGCTGTTCCTTGCGCAGCTGTTTCACCTGGCTCCTGAGCGAGCCCGCTTCGAGCGCCTTCCTGATGACGAAGGTGATCTCATCAAGGTTGAAGGGCTTGCTGATATAGTCGTATGCCCCGAACTTCATGGCCTTGACCGCCGTTTCCACCATTCCGTAGGCGGTGATCATGATCACCATGAGCCCCCGATCCTGCACGTGCAGCTTCTCGAGGAGCTCAAGGCCGGTCATTTCCGGAAGCCTGTTATCGAGGAGGACCAGGTCGGGCGGATCATCGGCGATGATCTGCATGCCCTTTTCGGCCGAATCCACAGTCGCCACCTCATAGCCCTCTTTCACCAGATGCTGTTCGAGCGTCCACCGGATCAGTTTTTCGTCGTCTATGACCAGTATCTTCTGCGCCATCGTGCTCGCTCCTCTTATGACTTGATGCCGGGAGGATAGGGAAAACGTATCAGGAAATTCGCTCCCTTTCCCGGAGCGCTGGTGACGGCTATTTCGCCGTTGTGCTGCTCGATGATGCGCTGGGTAATGGAGAGCCCGAGGCCCGTTCCCTGCTGCCGTGTGGTAAAGAAGGGATTGAAGATCCTGCTCAGGTTTTCCATGGATATGCCTTTGCCTGAGTCGCTGAAAGACAGTTCTACAACGCCCGGCGTCTCTCCCGAGGGCTTGGTTGAACGGGTTTCCACAGTGAATTTCCCGCCCTCCGGCATAGCTTGGATCGCGTTCATTGCAATGTTGATCATCGCCTGCTGGACAAGATCGGGGTCGAGGGTGAGCCAGGGCAGTCCGGCGGCAAGCCTCCGTTCCGAGGTGATGGAATACTTGGCGAACTGCGGTGCGAGGAAGTCGAGGAGTTTACCGATAAGCTCATTGATATCCACAAGGGTCATCTTCGGCTCCGGAGGCCTGGCGAAGGAGAGCAGGTTCCGGACCGCCTTGTCCATCCGTTCCACCTGGGAGAGCACTTCATCGAGAACCGGACGCTTTGGGTCGGCGGCCAGCATGTCCTTTTTCAGGACCTGGATCACGCCTGCGATGCCCGCCAGGGGATTCTTGATCTCGTGGGCGATTCCCGCCGCCATCTCGCCGATGGAAGCGAGACGGTCGGCCCGCTTCATCTGTTCGTAATGGTACCGTTCAACGCGCCGGCGTGCACGTTCGAGCTTTGCCAGGAGCGAATTGAAGGCTTCGCCCAGCCTGCCGATATCGTCGGTGCTCCTCACATCCACCCGGGCTTCAAGGCCGCTTTCCGCCCGCTCCATCGTCGCGATCAGTTCCTGGATCGGGTCTGTCACGAAGCGGGTCAGGAACAGCGACAGGGAGATGGCGAGCACGGCGGTGACCCCAAGGGCCCAGAGGAACATGGTCTTGCTCAATTCACCGACCTTCTGCTGGGTCTGTTCCATCGAGACGTCAACAGCAAGGATCCCGTTGAGCTTGACCTTTGAACCATGACAGTGAAAACAGCGCTCGTCGTTCACGATGGGGAAGAGGACCGAGAAGATACCCTCATCCCGCCTCTTGATGGGCTTCTTGAACAGGTCGGCCAGGAACCATTTCTGTGTCGCGGCTTCAACCTTCCTGCCGATCATCCACCGTTTCGACGATTTGAGGATCACGCCGTTGGGGCTGAATATCTTCACCTCACGGATGTTGTGATACCCGCCGACGGCTTCCAGGATGTGCTGCACCTCTTTGCTCTTGCCCTCGAGCATGGCATTTGCCAGGCTGCGCTCAATGGTGTTGGATATGACCAGGACATTGTCTTCGAGAGCGTCTTCCATGTGGGCCTGCTGGTACTGGATATTGATCCACGTGCCGAGGCCGATGGTCACCGCGAGAATGGCCGAAACCCAGATGATGATCTTGCTTCTGAGGCTCGATACGATCCTCACCCGACATTCACCTTTCCGATGATATCCTTCACGTGGGAGACCCCCTGTTCGTGGAGGATCATCGCCATGCCTTCGATGACATCGAGCGTTGCCCGCGGGTTAACGAAGTTCGCCGTTCCCACCGCGACCGCTTTTGCGCCTGCGAGCATGAATTCAAGCGCGTCCTCGCCCGTGATGATGCCCCCCATTCCGATGATCGGAAGCGTCACCGACCGCGCCGTCTGCCATACCATCCGGACCGCGACCGGCCTGATGGCCGGGCCCGAGAGCCCCCCGGTGCAGTTCGCGAGCCGGGGCCTTCTGCAGCGCACGTCGATCGCCATGCCCAAAAGCGTATTGATGAGCGAAAGCCCGTCACACCCCGCGTCCTGAGCAGCCTTTGCAAAGGTTGTCACGTCCGTCACGTTGGGCGACAGCTTTGCGATGAGCGGCAGCTTCGTTGCCCTGCGGATGGCGAAAAGCAGTTCCGACGTGGCCCGGAGGTCCGTTCCGAACGCCATCCCCCCGGCCTTGACATTCGGGCAGGAGATATTGACCTCGATGCCCGAGACCCCCGGGGCTTCGTCGAGGCGCTCTGCGACGGCGACGTACTCCTCGGGGCTGGAGCCGAATATATTGACAATGACAGCCGTGTCGAATTTCCTGAGATAGGGCAGCTTCTCCGCCAGGAAAACGTCCACCCCCGGGTTCTCGAGACCGATGGCGTTCAGCATCCCGGCAGGCGTCTCCCATATCCGCGGAGGAGGGTTCCCCTTGATGGGCTTCAGAGATATGCCCTTGACGACCACGCCGCCGAGCAGATTCAGATCGACGAAGTCCGAGAACTCCTCGCCGTAGCCGAACGTTCCCGAGGCCGTGAGCACGGGGTTCTTGAGCCTGATCCCGGCGAAGTCGACGGAGAGATCTATGGGGGGGGTCAACGCTATTTTTTTCATGACAGCGATTCTTGATACTAAAGAGGCGGATTGATCTATGACTTTCCCTGGTTGAGACCATGGCCCTTTTGTGTCAACAACCAGGATGCGCTCTCGTACGTCGACGGGGTTACCCTATTTACGGTGCGGGACCGGCAGCACAATGCGTTCGCTCCAATCGATCTCTTTCGCATCGAACACAGGACCTTCCTTGCAGGCCCGTTTATAGCCGCCGGACTTCTGCGGGATCGAGCATCCCATGCAGGCGCCCAGGCCGCAGGCCATACGCTCCTCCATGGACACATAACAGGGGATCGCATGTTCGGCTGCGATCCTGCTGACGGAGGCCAGCATCGCGTGGGGTCCGCAGGCATAGATCACGAGGGGGGACTTTTTTTCCGTCCGGGACAGGAAGGTCTCCAGGATGTGCGTTGACATTCCCTTCGCTCCCGCGCTTCCGTCCTCGGTGGCAACGTGCACCCGTTCCGTGACCTCCCGGAAACTCTTCATGATGGCGGCCGGGGGAAGACATTCGCGGTTTTTCGAACCGATGAAAAAGTGCGAACGGGAGCGTGTACGTTGTGCAAGAAAGTGAAGAGGAGGAAAACCGCTTCCGCCGCCGAGCAGGACCGGCACCGTGCCCCTGCCCGGCATCGGGAAGCCGTTCCCGAGAGGGCCCAGCATGCCGAGGGTGAAGCCGTCTTCGACGGCCGCGAGAAAACCGGTGCCCCGTCCAACTACGCGGTACACGATTTCGAGTCTTGATTTCGAGAGAACGGAGGAAATACCGAAAGGCCGGCCAAGGAGCGGGTCCCAGTTACCCGTGACCCTCAACATCACGAACTGGCCGGGCACCGCGACCGCCGCCGCATCCGGCGCTTTCAGAACAAGCCGGTAAAAACCTCTTCCTGCGGGACGGTTCGAAACGACCTGGGCCTGGTGAAGCCTATTCGAAGGCAATCTGGATCTCCTGTATCTCGAACTCCACGGTCTTGGCCGGTGTCTTGATCGTGACCACATCGCCTACCTTATGCCCGATGAGCGCCTTGCCAACGGGGGACTGAATCGAAATCTTCCCTTGTTTCAGGTCCGCCTCCTCCTGGCCGACGAGGGTGTACTTTTTCAGATCGCCCGATTCCGTGTCCGACAGCGTTACCGTCGATCCGAATACGACCTTTTCATTGGTAAGCTTGGACACATCGATGATCTGCGCATGGGAGAGTTTATGCTCGAGCTCGCGCTTCTTTGCGTCGAGGTGCCCCTGCCGCTCCTTGGCCGCATGAAATTCGGCATTTTCAGACAGATCGCCGTGCGCCCGGGCTTCCTCGATGTCCCTGATGTTCTTTGGCCGCTCGACCTTGATGATGCGGTCGAGCTCCTGCTTGAGCTTGTCGTAGCCTCCTTTGGTCATGGGGATCTTCTGGGTCATTTTGTATGATACTCCTGGATGGACTTCACCTGCAAGGATCTCGTTTTGATGGCCGAAATGCCGCGCACCGCAGCCTTTGCCGCTGAAATCGTCGTAAAATAGGGCACGCCCTTGACGAGCGTCGTGCGCCGGATGGAGTAGGAGTCCTTCTGGGACTGCGCGCCGGAAACCGTGTTGATCACGAAATCGATCTGCATGTCCGTGATCTGGTCCACGATATGGGGCCTTCCCTCGGTGACCTTGTTCACTGTCTCCACGGTGATGCCGCGGTCTCTCAGATAGGAGGCCGTGCCTCTTGTCGCCACGATCGAGAATCCCGCATCCTGCAGGCCCTGTGCGACCTCGAGGAGCCCGGCCTTATCCTTGTCCTTCACGCTCAGGAACACGCGGCCCTCCACGGGCATGGGGTTCCCGGCGGCCATCTGGGATTTTGCGAATGACATGCCGAAGTCCGAGTCGATCCCCATGACCTCGCCGGTAGACTTCATCTCGGGCCCGAGCAGCGTGTCCACGCCGGGGAACTTGGCAAAGGGGAAAACGGCTTCCTTGACCGCTATGTGGTGAATAACGACTTCCTTCGTGAAGCCGAGCTCCGCAAGCGTTTTGCCCGCCATGACGCGGGCTGCCAGCTTGGCCAGCGGCACGCCGATGGCCTTGCTTACGAACGGCACCGTCCGCGAGGCACGGGGGTTCACTTCGAGGACGTAGATGCGGCCTTCCTTCACCGCGAACTGGATATTCATGAGCCCGATGACGCCCAGTTCCATCGCCAGGACCCGCGTCTGCCGGTCGATTTCCTCAACGATGTGTTTGGGCAGTGAAAACGGCGGGAGTGAACACGCGGAATCCCCGGAGTGAACACCGGCTTCCTCGATATGCTCCATGATGCCGGCAACGACGACGGCCTTGCCGTCGCTGATGGCGTCCACATCGATCTCGACGGCGTCTTCCAGATATTTGTCCACCAGAACCGGACGCTCCGGGGACGCCTTCACCGCCCGGCTCATGTAATTTCTTACGCTCTCCTCGTCATACACGATCTCCATCGCCCTCCCGCCGAGGACGTAGGAAGGCCGGACCATGACGGGGTAGCCGATCCTGTTTGCGACCTCCACCGCCTCTTCGCAGGATATGGAGGTCCCGCTCTCCGCCTGCAGGAGACCGAGCTTATCGAGCAGTTCCTTGAACCGTTTCCGGTCCTCGGCGCGGTCGATGCTGTCGGGGGTAGTGCCGAGGATGCGAACCCCCTCCTTTTCCAGCGGCACCGCAAGCTTCAGGGGCGTCTGCCCGCCGAACTGCACGATGACGCCGACCGGCCGTTCCCGCTGTATAATATGTAAAACATCTTCGAGTGTCAAGGGTTCAAAATAGAGCCGGTCCGACGTGTCATAGTCCGTGCTGACCGTCTCGGGATTGCAGTTCACCATGATCGTTTCGAAATCGTCTTCTTTCAGCGCAAACGCCGCGTGCACGCAGCAGTAGTCGAACTCGATGCCCTGCCCGATACGGTTGGGGCCGCCTCCGAGAATGATGATCTTCTTCCGGTCTGTCGGGTTCGCCTCGCACTCGGCCTTTCCCTCGACCCCGGTCCCCGGCCCCTGAAGCCTGAAGAAGGGTTTTTCGTACGTCGAGTACAGATAGGGCGTATGAGCCTCGAATTCGGCGGCACAGGTATCCACGGTCTTGAATACGGGCGTGATGCCGAGCTCACGCCGCGCTTTTCGTACGGCGTCCTCGGTTGTCGTGAACAGTTTTGCGAGCCTGCGGTCCGAAAATCCATACTCCTTAGCAAGCCTGAGGGGATGGTCGAGCGACGGCGTCCGGTCATGCAGGATGGCCGCCGCCTTTTCGCGCAGTTCCTTTTCCATGTCCACGATCTGCTTGATCTGCTGCAGGAACCACGGGTCGATCTTCGAAAGGACGAACACCTCGTCCACGCTCATGCCCGTCCGGAAGCCGTCGGCGATGTACCAGATGCGCTCCCAGTTAGGAACGCTGATCTTCTGCCGGATATCGTCGCTGCTGTGGTCTCCGTCGCCGTCCCGGTCACGGCGCGACTCGAAGCCGTACCGGTCGATCTCGAGCGACCGGAGCGCCTTCTGCAGGGACTCCTTGAAGGTCCGTCCGATGGACATGGCCTCCCCGACGGACTTCATCTGCGTGGTAAGCGTGGCGTCGGCCTGGGGGAATTTCTCGAAGGCGAATCGCGGGAACTTTACGACCACATAGTCGATCGTGGGTTCGAAGGACGCCGGCGTCGCCCGGGTGATGTCATTCGTGATCTCATCGAGCGTGTATCCCACGGCCAGCTTTGCCGCAAACTTTGCGATGGGGAACCCCGTCGCCTTTGACGCGAGCGCCGAACTGCGGGACACACGGGGGTTCATCTCGATCACGATCATCCTGCCGTTCTGCGGGTCGACGGCGAACTGGATGTTCGAGCCGCCGGTGTCCACGCCGATCTCGCGGATGATCTTGAGCGACGCGTCGCGCATGATCTGGTATTCCTTGTCCGTGAGCGTCTGGGCCGGCGCCACGGTGATGCTGTCGCCGGTATGGACGCCCATGGGGTCGAGGTTCTCTATGGAGCAGACGATGACCACGTTGTCCCGGGTATCGCGCATCACTTCGAGTTCGTACTCCTTCCATCCGACGACGGATTCCTCGATGAGCACCTGATGGACAGGGCTCGCCTCCAGTCCCCGGGTGATCAGTTCCGTGAATTCCTCGCGGTTGTAGGCAATGCCGCCTCCGGTCCCGCCGAGGGTGAAGGCCGGCCGCAGGATGGCCGGAAATCCGACCATGTCGAGGATCTCGTAGGCCTGATCCAGTGACGTGGAAAAGCCGCTCTTCGGAACATCGAGGCCGATGCTCTCCATGGCCTTCTTGAACAGCTCGCGGTCCTCCGCTTTCTTGATAGCCGGCAGTCTGGCGCCGATCAATTCGACGTTGAACTTCTCGAGGACTCCCATCTCGGCAAGAGCTACGGAGGTGTTCAGCGCCGTCTGGCCGCCCATGGTCGGCAGCAGCGCGTCCGGACGTTCGCGCTCGATGATCTTCTCAACGACGGCGGGCGTGATCGGCTCGATGTAGGTCCGGTGCGCCATCTCGGGGTCGGTCATGATCGTCGCCGGATTGGAATTCACCAGCACGATCTCGTAGCCTTCCTCCTTCAGCGCCTTGCAGGCCTGAACGCCCGAGTAATCGAATTCGCAGGCCTGGCCTATCACGATCGGCCCCGCGCCGATGATCAGGATCTTTTTGATGTCGGTTCTCTTCGGCATGAAATCCTTCCTTAACAGAGACGACCTGAAGTCGAACAGTTGATTGTTGCGGAGGGCATGGAGTTCATTGCTCAATGGTCCATGCATACAACGGGTCTTTCCCTATTTCTCCCCGGTCACCGTGTCCCCCTGTAGATCTTATTCTTACTCGAACTCCTGCACCCACCCGTTCTCGAGCCCATACTTGTCCATGATCTGCCGCGCCTCCTCATATTCCCCGGCCGTGATCCTGCGAGACAGCTCCTTGATCTGGGTTGCCTTGTACGCCGGGAAGTACTGGGACATGAGGCTGATGTGGACATCCTTCGAAATCTCTTCGGCCAGGAACTTCATCACGCTCTCGGTGCCGGAGAGACCGCCCGGCAGGACGAGGTGGCGGATGATGAGCCCTCGCTTTGCCAGGCCGGTTTCATCGACGACCAGGTTGCCCACTTGCCGGTACATCTCCCGGACGGCAGCCCGGTTGACTTCCGGATACTGGGACGCCGCAGAATAGCGCCGTGCAACAGCCTCATCGGAATACCGCATGTCCGGCAGATAGATATCCACGATGCCATCAAGGAGCTTGAGCGATTCAACCGAATCGTAGCCGCTCGTGTTGTACACGATGGGCAGGTCGAACCCTCGCTCCCGTGCTATGCCGAGCGCCTTCAGGATCTGCGGCATGAAATGGGTCGGCGTCACCAGATTCAGGTTGTGGCACCCCTGCTCCTGCAGCCAGGTCATCTGGCAGGAGATCTCGCCCGGCGTACGCTCCGTGCCGGTCCCGAGCTGGCTGATAGGATAGTTCTGGCAATAAACGCACCGCAGATTGCAGTTGGCGAAAAAAATGGTCCCCGAACCCTTCGCTCCCGAAAGAGGCGGTTCCTCGCCGAGATGGGGGCTCGCGCTCGAAACAACTGCCTTCAGGCCGGAACGGCAGAAGCCGAGTTTGTCGTCCTTCAGACGGTTCACCCCGCATTCCCGGGGGCAGACACGGCAGGATTCGAGGAGATTGTAGGCAGCCTCGATGCGAATTTGTAATTCTGTTTGTGAAACTGAAACCATAATACCCGTTGAAACCACAGGTTAACACAGATGAACACCGGTAAAACAATCAGGATTTGATTTGCCGCAAATAAGCACACCCTTGTTGCCAAAACGCGGGCATAAAGAGATCACAATATGTTTTTAAATCAGCTCCTGCGCCTCTCGTGCCTTCTTGCGGCTGTCACTTCCCGCTGTTATCCGTGTCAATCCTTGTTCATCCGTTGTTGAACTTTTCTCTTTGCACTTCTCCATCATGTCCGTGAACCGCTGGAACAGGTACCTGCTGTCGTGCGGGCCCGGTGATGCTTCGGGATGATATTGGACCGAAAAGGCCGGAAGAGTCTTGTGCCGGAAACCCTCGCAGGTATTATCATTCAGGTTCACGTGCGTCATCACGACCTCGTCCTTCACGGTCTCCATGTCAACGGCGAACCCGTGGTTCTCCGCGGCAATCTCCACCTTGCGCGTCGTCAGGTCCATGATCGGCTGGTTCGCGCCATGATGCCCGAACTTGAGCTTGTAGGTCCTGCCGCCGAGGGCAAGGCCCAGCAGCTGCTGGCCCAGGCAGATGCCGAAGACCGGCTTCTTTCCCAGGATCTTCCTGATGTTCTCGATGGCATAAGTAACCGGTTCCGGATCGCCCGGCCCGTTCGACAGGAATACGCCGTCGGGCTTCAGGGCGAGCACCTCTTCGGCCGGCATCGTTGCCGGGACCACGGTCACGTCGCAGCCGGCGCTCGTCAGGAGCCGCAGGATGTTCCGCTTGATCCCGTAATCATAGGCCACGACCCGGTACCGCGATGCAGGCTTCCCGGCATAACCCCGCGCCAGGTCCCAGTCCCCCTGGTCCCAGGGGTACGGCTCCTTGCACGTCACGTCCTTGGCGAGATCGAGGCCGCTCATCTTCGGAAGTTTCTTTGCTTTCGCGACAAGACTTTCCGGGTTCAGGTCCTTTGAGGAGATGACTCCCGGCTGGGCCCCCTGATCCCGAAGGTGGCGGGTCAGCGCCCGCGTGTCGATCCCGTGGATGCCGACAATACGATTCTCGGCGAGATACTCATGGAGGGATTTTTTCGACCGCCAGTTGCTGGCGGACTCGCAGTATTCCTTGACGATGAAGCCTTCGACATAGGGCCGGCCCGACTCCACGTCCTCGGGGTTCACGCCATAGTTGCCGATCTGCGTATAGGTCATGGTGACGATCTGCCCCTTGTACGACGGATCCGTCAGGATCTCCTGGTACCCGGTCATGCTCGTGTTGAACACGATCTCACCGCTCGTCTCTCCCTCCGCTCCGAAGGAGTATCCTTCGAACACCAGGCCGTCGGCCAATGCAAGGATCGCTTTTTTCATACCCTGGTTTCCTTCCCCCTTTTCACGCTATGAAGCCGCACTCCGGGCTCAGCGCTAAAACCTGTCCCTCACCCTGTCGTTTATGTCGATCACTTCCGCGCTCACCCTGTCCCCGTCGACCGTCACCCGGACAAAGTGGTGAAACGCGCCCTCCTCGTTCTTGCCGTACAGCGGCGCGCCTCCGCCGCCGGTAATGACGTGCGCGATCCCATCGACGGTCTTTCGCCGGTACATATGCTCGTGTCCGGCAAAGACCGCCTGCACCCGGTATTTCACAAAGAGGGCCTCCAGCGCGTCCCGCTCTTTCGGGTATTTGTCCAGGCTGTCGCCTGCGTGATGGCCCGTGCCCGGGTCGGTGTACAGGGGATGGTGGAGAAACACGAACTTGTGTATCCTGTCCGAGCTCGAGAGGACCCCTTCAAGCCACTTCAGCTGCTCTCCGGCTATCCTCTTTTCCTGGTCTTCGATACAGGAGTCGAGAACGATGAACAGCGCATTGCCGGCGACAAAGGAGTAATACAGTTCGTTACCGGGAAGGTCGACCTGTTCCCGGTACATCTTTTCACTGAACGGTACCTTCGGGTGTGCGTCGTGATTGCCAACGGCCAGAAAGTACGGCACGGTGATCGGTCTGGACAGGTCCCAGAACTTGGACCATTCCTCCTCGCTGCCCGGCGTAGCGATCATATCGCCCGTATTCAGGACGAAGCCGGGCTTCCGCTGCATGGCCAGGGAGACGATCTTCCGGTACGTTTCATCTCCGGAACGGTTGTCGCCGAGCACGATGAACGAGAACGCCCCCTGAATCTTCTCGAGCGCCGAAAGCCTTTGCTGGATCTGCTGGTCCTGGGCCGTGAAACCCGTGTGGACCCAGACGAGCAGCAGAAGGATCGTGAGGGCAAGCTGTTTCACCCGGGTTCTGAACTCCGAACTCAGCACTTATACTCTTCCTCCCACGATCGTTTGAACTGCCCTCCCCTTCAGTTTCCATCCGGCAAAGGGCGTATTCTTTGAACGAGACTTGAACTGAGAGGGGTCGACGGTCCATTCCGCATTCGGATCGATGATCGTGACATCCGCATCAGCGCCGACGGCAAGGGTCCCCTTCCCCGCTTTGAGGATGGCTGCCGGATTCAGGCTTAACTTGCGCACCGCGTCTTCAAGGGAAAGGATGCCTTCACCTACGAGCCTGAGGGTGAGACCCAGGGATGTCTCGAGCCCGACGACCCCGAACGGCGCATGATCGAACTCGACGTTCTTTTCATCCAGGGCGTGGGGCGCATGGTCGGTCGCGATCACATCGAGGGTACCGTCGCGCAGGCCTCTTCTCACGGCCTCAACGTCCCCGGCGGTCCGGAGCGGGGGGTTCATCTTCGCCATGGTGTTGTACCCCCGCACAGCCTCGTCGGTCAAGGCAAAATAGTGAGGGCAGGTCTCCGCCGATACCTTCACGCCGCGCGCCTTTGCGGCTCGTACCAGCTCGACCGAGCCGGCGGTGCTCACGTGGGCGATGTGCAGCCTGCATCCCGTCAGCTCGGCAAGCGCGATATCACGGGCGGTCATTACGTCCTCCGCCGCGCAGGGGATCCCGCGAAGGCCGAGCTCCGTTGAGACGGAGCCTTCGTTCATCACTCCCTTTGCGGACAGCGAACTGTCCTCGCAGTGGGAGATCACCAGAAGGTCGAATATCTTTGAATACTCCATGGCCCGGCGCATCATGCCCGCGTTCGCCACGGGTCTCCCGTCATCGGAAATGGCGAGGCAGCCAGCATCGTGCAGGTCGTTCATCTCGGCCAGTTCCTCGCCCTTTGACCCTTTCGTGATCGCGCCGATCGGGAACACGTTGGCAGCAGCGCCTTTCGCACGGGCCAGGATGAACTCCGTTACCGACCGGTTGTCGTTCACCGGGCTGGTGTTCGGCATGCAGCAGACCGAGGTGAACCCGCCTGCCTTTGCCGCATCCGTGCCCGTCGTTATCGTCTCCTTATACTCGAAGCCGGGCTCGCGCAGGTGGACATGCATATCGACGAGGCCGGGAACGACGAGCATGCCCGCTGAGTCGATGACCTTGGCACCGTTCTCAGAGATCGAGCCGGGCTGGCCGATCTTCGCGACCCTGCCGTCAGACAGAAGAATGTCGAGCTTACCATCCACCTTGTTGGCGGGATCGATCACATGGCCGTTCTTGATCACTATTTTCATGCGTACACCTTTTTACAGAAGAGGATGCCGTGGTAAATCAGTATCTATTCTGAGAAGATTTTGATTCTTCAGTTACTGACGTTCTTACGTCGCTCGCCGTGCGGCTCTGCTTCCGCTTTACCGCCACCAGACAGCAGGAACATCACGGCCATCCGCACGGCAACGCCGTTCGTCACCTGGTCCAGGATGACCGAGGAATGATCGGCCACATCCGAAGCGATCTCAACCCCCCGGTTGATCGGGCCGGGATGCATGACGATCACATGTTTGCGGGCACGGGCCAGCCGGGTGCTGTTCATGCCGTAGAGCCGCGCATATTCCCGGACGCCAGGGAACAGGCCGGCAGCCTGCCGCTCGAGTTGGAGCCGGAGCATCATGACCGCGTCGGCGCCGTCGATCGCCTCGTCCATGTCGCTGCAAACCTTCGCCCCCAGGCTCTCGATCCCGGGCGGCATCATGGTCGGCGGGCCGCAGACACGCACCTTCGCTCCCATGGTCGTGAGCCCGTAAATGTTGGATCGCGCCACCCTGCTGTGGGTAATGTCACCTACGATCGCGACATTCAGGCCGTCGAGCTTTCCCAGCTTTTCACGGATCGTGAACATATCGAGAAGCGCCTGCGTCGGATGTTCATGGAAACCGTCGCCTGCGTTGATGACCGAACTGGTGAGTCGCGTCGAGAGGAATTCTGGAGCTCCCGAGCAGGAGTGCCGGACAATGATGATGTTGCACTTCATCGCCTCGATGTTTCGAGCTGTATCGAGCAGCGTCTCGCCCTTGACCACGCTGCTCGTCGAGGTCGAGATGTTGATCACATCGGCCGACAGCCGCTTACCTGCCAGTTCGAAGGAGGTCCGCGTGCGCGTGCTCGCCTCATAGAACAGGTTGATCACGGTCTTGCCGCGGAGCGTCGGGACCTTCTTGATGTCCCGCTCGGAAACGTCCTTGAAGGTCGCGGCCGTATCGAGGATGAGATTGATCTCATCAGCGGCCATGCCTTTTATGCCGAGCAGGTCTTTTGAACTGAGAGCCATGTCCTTCCTTCCGAAACCTTAAAACTTTGTCGCCACAGAGCTCGCAGGGAACTCAGAGGAAAAACGAATACGGGAAAAATCAGTTTTATGCATTCATTGTCGGCGGTCTCCGTGTCCTCTGTGGCTAGTTTGTTTTATGTTTTTTATTCCGCACTCCGAATCCGCAAACGATTCTACTCTCCCAATATCACGACCTTTTCCTCCACCCCGTCCTCGGCAAGCATCACTTCCACTTTTTCCTTCGAGGATGTGGGCAGGTTTTTGCCTACGTAGTCGGCCCTGATGGGGAGCTCCCGGTGCCCCCGGTCGACCAGCACCGCGAGCTGGATCCGCTGCGGCCTGCCGTAGTCCATGATGCTGTTCAGGGCGGCCCGGATCGTCCTGCCGGTGAAGAGAACGTCGTCAACGAGAACCATGATCTTATCCTGGATATCGAAGGGAATGTTCGTCGTATGGGGAACGGGTTGCGACTTCCGTGTTGCCAGGTCATCCCGGTACATCGTGATGTCCAGGATCCCGACCGGGACCTCGACCTTCTCGATCTCGCGCACCTTGGCAGCCAGCCGCCTGGCAATATGCACGCCTCCCCGCTGGATCCCAACGAGCACCAGGTCCCTTGCGCCCCGGTTTTTTTCCAGGATCTCGTGGGCGATCCTCGTGACTGCCCGGTCGATCCCGGTTGTGTCAAGAATAAGTGCTTTTTCCTTCCCGTTCATTCCCGCTCCCGCAACCCTGTGAAAAGGCACAAAAAAACCTTCATCCCTGAATAGGAAGAAGGTCTCCGCGCGTGTTTAACGACGTTATTCCGCTCTCATAATTTTTCATTTCGAACCCTTCCTGGCCTCTCTGGACCAGACTTAAAGAGAATTTCCTGTCGTACATGCACATTACCTTAACACAGGGAACGCTGTCAAGTAATTTCTTAGCGTGATGATACGCAGGAGAACAAAAGATCGAAAGAATGCGGAGCCTGCATCGGAGAATCGTCACGCGAAACTGGGCGCCCTCTCTACCCGCTCGAGAAGCGCAACGGGAAAGTCCGAAAAGACATCGGAAAGCGACAGCCCGGTCCTTCCCCTGCCTTGAAGGGCCGAAGAAAGGACCAAACCGGTGAAGACGTTGCGATATTCAGTTCCCGCTTCCCTCGGCAGGATCAGTGCGCTGCCTTCCCATACGGAAGCACCGAAGGGCAGTGCTCCAAGGCCGGAAGTGATACGGGTCAGGAACCGGGGCACCACGGTGATCGCCGCAGCCTGGCCGGACCAGCGTTCAAAGGCACATATGTTCCCGGACCGCGGGCCGTCCGCTTCTAGCGGAACATATTCCCCTTCCGAGAATAACTTCCGTTCGGACTTCCTGAAATTGAGGGCTTTCCAGGTAAGATACAGCTTGATCCTGCCGTCATCCATGTGTGTTGAAAGGTCACGGCAGAGAATCCTGGCCCCCGTCCTTCGCTCAAGGTCCTTCAGACCTGCCAGCATCCCCATTCGTTTGCCGTAATCGACGGGCCCCCGGTTATCGGGGTCCACGAGGCTGTAGTCCCACAGGTCGGTGCCCTGATAAAAGTCGGGCACCCCGGGAGAGGTGATCTTGAGGAGGGTCTGGGCAAGAGAGTTGAACATGCCGTACCAGGAGACCATCTGCTGAAAGGGCAGCAGTTCATTCAGGAAGGGATTGCCGCCCGGTGAGGTCAGGACAGCGTCGATGAAGGCCAGCAGCGCGTCTTCGTAGGCCTTGTTCGGGTTGATCCAGCTCGTGTTCACCTTTGCTTCTCGGGCTTCCTTGAGCATGTATTCCCTGATGCGCTGAACAAAACGGTCATAGGCTTCCTGCCCCGGCATTTCATTCGGCCAGACGCCGACGAGCGTCTGGTACAGCAGGTATTCGTCGTTCCGGTCAGGCATATTTTCGCCATCAATTACGCTTTTCTTTTTCCTGTTCAGTTCAGCCCATCTCCTGCTCCGGTCCCCCCACTCATGGGGAATTTCCGACAGAACGTTGATACGCGCCCGGACGTCCTCGCTTCGTTTGGTATCGTGCGTCGATGTGGTAATGAGAGAGTGCGGCCAATTTTTTATCCGCTCGATATTCAGACCGTGGAACGTCTCGGGGGTCATGCCGAATCGTTCGGGCATGCCCCCCACTTCATTCAGCGAAACGAGGCGGTTGTAGACGCTTAGGGCCGTGTCTTCGACGCCCTTCGCCATGACCGGCCCGGTCTGCTGCTGGAACCTCATCACGAAGTCCAACCATTCTGCCTTATCCTTGTCGCTCGAGTCCTCCGGGAACCGGAGCAGGAGCACGTCCTCGAGGAAGTCGAAAATGGATCCATTGACTGCCGGATTTCTCCGTTTGGCGCGCGACGCCGCCTGTTCGATGTACTGTGCATCGCGGTCGCTCACGTGCCAGGTGTTGATGTAGGTCCGGTAAACGGGGAAAGACGCGATCACCTCCACGATCGCGCTCTTGAGGCTGTTCAGGGTAAAATCGCGGGTGTGGCGGTTCTTTTCCGAGAGTTCATCCAGGTACCGTGCGAGCGTGTTCAGCTCACTTGCCATGGCGAGTTGCATCACGAGTTTCTTCTTTTCATACATGAGCTCCGTGAATTCGGTTTTTTGGTGAATGAACTTATCGTAGATCCCGTCAAAAGCCTTCGCATTTTCGCCGTCGACAAAGATGCCGTTCACTGAATTCAGAAAGACATAACCGGTCGATCCGGAGACCGGCCAGTCCGCGGGCATTCGTTCGCTTTTTGTCAGGATCTTTTCCACCACGATGTAGAAAGGCTTGTACCCGGGGTCTTCCAGGACAGCCTTGTTATAGCCGTCGCCCAGTTCCCGTTCCGCCTCGATCAGGTGGTCCGCCGGAAGCGGCTCATTTGCCCCTCTGGATCGCCTCGCCAGGACCTGATGGATCAAACAGCCGCGCTGCAGCCAGTGAAGGTATTCGACCGGGTTATAAAGGCCGTCGGCATGGTCTACCCGGAGACCGGTGACGCTGCCGCTTCCGACCATCCGGAAGATCAGAGCGTGGGCGGCTGCGAAGACGGCCGGATCCTCCATACGGATCGCTGCCAGGCCGTTGACATCGAAGAACCTCCGGTAATTGATCTCGTCCGTTGCAACACGCCAGTGGGAAAGGCGGTAGATCTGCTGGTTCATCAGTTCGTCGAGAAGATCAAAGCTCTTCGGGTCTCCTTTCGTACCGTTGAAGGCCCTGAGATTCCCGTCGATATGCAGCCTGATCTCCGAAGATCCCTGATAAAGCGCGTCCAGACGCCGTTTGATGACCTCCTTCTCACGATTGCGTTCTTCGATGGTTGCCGACCCGGTCTCCAGAGAGGACGGAAGGTGTTTTGACGCGGTCATGATGCTCAATAACTCGGCGACATGGGGATCGTCCTGTGTCAAACGATCCTGCAATTCCTGCAGATGCTGCTTCAGGACAAAATCGTATGTCGTGGGCTGCAGAGGGAACTTATATTCCAAATAGCGTACGAAAAAGGTCCCTTCCGCGAAAGCGACCGAGAGCTGTTGGTCCTCGAGAACCTTGCCGTACTGGTCGCCGAGAACGGGTATCAGGATCCTGTTCAGGAGCTCTTTTTTTACCGGGAACCAGTCGACATCGAAGTAGCGTGCATACGTCGAAGCACGTCCGTTCTCAAGCACATCGGACCACCATCGGTTTCCCGGGCTTTCGATGCACATGTGGTTGGGAACGATGTCCAGCACCTGGCCCATGCCGTGCCGCCGCAGTTCGTCGATCATGGCGGCGTGGTCGGACTCGGTGCCGATCTCGGGATTCAGTTGATTATGGTCAACGATGTCATAGCCGTGAGGGCTTCCCTGTTTCGCTTTAAAATAGGGAGATGCATAGATGTCCGTGATGCCGAGGTCATGGAGATAGGCGATGACGCGCGACGCATCACGGAATGTGAATGATTGATTGAACTGAAGGCGGTATGTGGAGCCGGGTATTATCGGCCCGGGAAGGTCCGGCATCATGGCCCCTCCTCCTGACGAGCATAGAGGACGGCGCTGTGCGGGTTCATCTGAAGAAGTACCTCTCCGCCGTTCGGCGTTACCGTTTGTTCGGCGCGTTCCGATGTTCCGCCCCATTCGCTCGAGGAGGAATCGATCAGTTTATGCCATGCCCCCCCCGGCAGGACCGCCGAAACGGCCACCGGATCGTCGTTGAAAGAAAATAGAATGAGGACCTGGTTACCTTCCTGATAGCCCCGGATGAGAAGCACACGTTCCGGTTCATAGCCCGTGACTTCCATGACTTCCTTCCTGAGGTTCGAGAGTGCGGGAAGGAACCTTCTCAGGTGCAGCAGCGCTCTGTAATATTCGAACAGGATCTTGTGCTTGCCCGAACTTCGGAGGCCCGGGTCGATCTTGGACCGGTGGAAGGTGTTTTCGTCCTGAGGGTCCGGGACCGTTCCCTTTTCTGAAAGAGGGGCTAGCTCCGATGACCGTCCCTCCCTCACCGCCCTGACGAGGGTCTCGTCGGTGTGATGTACGAAATACTGGAACGGCGACGGCTCACCGTATTCCTCACCCATGAACAGGAACGGCACAAAGGGTGAAAGGATGACGCAGCTTGCCGCCAGCTTGAGTTGTTCGAATGTTGCGATCGAGGAAAGCCGCTCTCCCAGCACCCTGTTCCCGACCTGATCGTGGTTCTGGGAAAAGACGATGAACCGGATCGCCGCTGCGTCTTTTGAGGAGTTCCCGTGCTTCCGTTTCCGGTATTGGGAATACTCGCCCGAGTAGACAAAGCCTTCCCGGAACGCCTTTGCCAGATGTTCGATCATTCCGAAGTCCTGGTAGTAGCCGTTTCGCTCACCGGTCACCAGTGCGTGCAGGGCGTGATGAAAGTCATCGTTCCATTGCGCGTCGATGCCGTATCCGCCCAGTCCCACCGGGTTGATGACCCTGACATCGTTCAAATCGCTCTCGGCAATGAGGAAGATCTGCCGCCCCAGTTCATCCGCCCTCCGGTGCACGGCTGCTGCCAGTTGAGCCAGGAAATGCCTGGCCCCGAAATCATACATCCGGTCGATGGTATCGAGACGAAGACCGTCGAAGTGGTATTCGGTGACCCAGTAGAGCGCGTTCTCGATGAAGTACGTACGCACCTCATCGCTGTACGGGCCGTCGAAATTGACCGCTTCGCCCCAGGGCGTCCGGTATTTCGCGGTGAAATACGGGCCGAATGCACCGAGATAATTGCCCTCCGGTCCCAGGTGGTTGTAGACCACGTCGAGGATGACTGCGATCCCCTGCCGGTGGCAGGCGTCCACGAGCGCCTTCAATCCCGGCGGCCCGCCATAGGTGTTCTGGGGTGCGAAAGGATACACGCCGTCGTAGCCCCAGTTTCTGCTGCCGGGGAACTGGGC
>Ga0335079_10000046_pt1 | contig 144469 bp, 121 predicted proteins | sample Lox_Sample_33_FD_206719 | JGI IMG/M metagenome (GOLD analysis project Ga0335079, IMG submission 206719) | Soil microbial communities from Loxahatchee National Wildlife Refuge, Florida, United States - Lox_Sample_3.3 | ecosystem: Environmental > Terrestrial > Soil > Wetlands | place: USA... | reverse complement strand
CCGCACGGGACAGCTGAGGATGGTGTACCCAAAGACCCTCTTCGATGATGTCAGACACCGACATGCGTGGAGACAACGAGCCATACGGATCCTGGAAGACGATCTGCATGTCGTGGCGGAAGGGTCGCATTTGTTTGAACTTCAGGCCTTCGATGGCACGCCCCATGAACACGATCGGGCCCGTAGAAGAGATCAATCGGAGGATCGCCAGGCCGAGAGTGGTCTTGCCGGAACCGGATTCACCGACGACACCTAGCGTCTCGCCCTTTCGCAATTCGATGTTGACACCGTCAACTGCCTTGATGTGCCCCACGACCTTACGCAGCACACCGCGCTTGACCGGAAACCACACCTTTAGGTCTTTTGTCTCAATGACAACCGGCGCTTCCGGCCGGGGCGGCGCCGGATCGGGTTTCGGCTCGGCGGCCAATAGCGCGCGTGTATAGGGGTGTTCCGGTGCTGTGAACACGCGCTCAACCTCGCCCTGCTCTACAATCTTTCCACGCTGCATCACGCAGACCCTGTCAGCAAGCTTGCGTACGATGCCAAGGTCGTGGGTGATGAACAGCATCGACATCCCAAGTTGGGTTTGCGTGTCCTTGAGCAACTTCAGGATTTGGGCCTGGACTGTCACGTCGAGAGCCGTCGTTGGCTCGTCGGCAATCAGAAGTTCGGGCTCATTGGCGAGCGCCATCGCAATCATCACGCGTTGGCGCTGCCCTCCCGAGAGCTGATGCGGATAGCTCCCGAGCCGCCCTGCCGGATCGGGGATGCCCACCTGCCCCAGCAGTTCGATAATACGCGTGCGGGCGATCTCTCCCGTAAGCCCTTGATGCAACGATAACATTTCTCTTATTTGTTTTTCGATTGTATGCAACGGATTGAGCGAGGTCATCGGCTCCTGAAAAATAATGGCGATGTCGTTTCCCCGCACTTCCCGAATTTCCTGCTCCCGCATGGTCAGCAATTCCCGACCCTGAAACTTGATGCTGCCGGAAGGATGATGCGCGGCCGGGTACGGCAGCAATTTCATGACGGACAACGCGGTGATCGACTTGCCGGAGCCGGACTCGCCGACAAGCGCCATCGTCTCACCCTTACGGATATCGAACGACACGCGATCGACCGCGACCACCTCTCGGCTTCCGTGTCCGAAGGCGATCGACAGATCGCGAATGGAAAGAATCGATTCCGGTGCGCTCATCGGAATGTCTTTCTGGGATCGAAGGCATCTCGCACTGCCTCGCCGATGAAGATCAGAAGCGACAGCATGAACGCGATACTGAAAAAGCCGGTGAGACCGAGCCACGGCGCTTGCACGTTTGCTTTGCCTTGCGATAGCAGTTCGCCAAGTGAAGGCGAGCCAGGTGGCAGCCCGAAACCGAGGAAATCAAGCGCTGTCAACGTCATCACCGACGACGACAGGATGAACGGAAGGAAGGTCATGGTTGCCACCATTGCATTCGGCAAAAGATGGCGGAAGATGATCACCATGTTGGACACGCCGAGTGCGCGTGCCGCCTGAATGTATTCGAAGTTGCGGCCGCGCAAGAACTCCGCACGCACCAGGCCGACGAGAGAGACCCAGGAGAACAAAAGCAAAATACCGAGCAATACAAAGAAACCCGGCACCAGCACGGAAGAGATGATCAACAGCAGATAGAGAGATGGGATCGAAGTCCAGATTTCGATGAAACGCTGAAACAGTAGATCGGTCCACCCGCCGAAATAACCCTGTACAGCGCCGGCGGCGATACCAATGATCGAAGAAACTATCGTAAGGGCGAGGCCGAACAATACCGAGATACGGAATCCGTAGATCAGGCGCGCCACAACGTCACGTCCGCCATCGTCGGTCCCTAACCAATTGGTTTCTACTTCATCGCACTTGGCGAAGCCGTGGGTCGCGGCGAACTCGCAGTCCTTTTTTGTCAGCAACCAGGTTGGTTTGGACGGAAACGGCGACGGCGGCTTGCTCACCTGCGTGTTGTAATAGAAACGTATCGGCGGCCAGACAATTATGCCTCCCTCCTTGTGGATCAGGCCCATCAGGTAATCGTCGCGATAGTCGGCCGCGGTGCCGAACAAGTTCGGGTCCTGCTCCTTGGCAAAGGCCGTATCGGGATAAGTGATGACAGCAGGAAAGAATGCTCGCCCATTTACAAATATAAAGATAGGCTTGTCGTTGCTGATAAACTCGGCAAACAGTGAGATGACGAACATCGTCAGAAAAATCCACAGAGCCCAATACCCACGCCGGTTGACCTTGAAATTTTCCCACCGACGTTTGTTGAGCGGCGAAAGTGCAATCGCTTTTGTCGTCGGCGGCGCCGCCAACCCCATCGGCGAAACAGCTTCTTCTGGTGGCTTGATCCCGGCGCGAACGTCCACTCAGACCTCCCGCGTCTCAAAGTCGATGCGCGGATCAATCCACGTATACGTCAGGTCGGAGATTAGGTTCACAACGACGCCGATGAGCGAGAAAATGTAAAGCGTAGCGAACACCACCGGATAGTCGCGATTGAGAACGCTTTCAAACCCAAGCAGGCCGAGACCATCGAGCGAAAAAATTGTCTCAATAAGCAGCGATCCGGTGAAGAAGGCATGTACGAAGGCAGAAGGAAATCCCGCAATGACTATCAACATCGCATTCCGGAATACGTGGCCGTAGAGCACCTGGTTCCTGGTACAGCCTTTGGCTCGCGCGGTGAGTACATATTGTTTGCGGATTTCTTCAAGAAACGAATTCTTGGTCAAGAGAGTCATCGTGGCGAAGGCCGACAACGCCATTGCGATAATCGGTAGTGTCAAATGCCAGAAATAATCGAGAATTTTCTGCCACCACGGTAATTGCCACCAATTTTCTGAAACGAGGCCACGCAGGGGAAACCAATCAAAAAAAGATCCACCCGCGAACAGGATGATCAGCAGGATCGCAAACAGAAAGCCGGGAATAGCGTAGCCGATTACAATTACGGTGGAGGTCCACACATCGAAGCGCGAACCATCGTCCATCGCCTTGCGTATGCCCAACGGGATCGAAATCAGATAGGTGAGCAACGTCATCCAGATGCCGAGCGACATCGATACCGGCAACTTTTCCTTGATTAATTGCAACACGCTAACATCGCGAAAATAGCTCTTTCCGAAATCGAACCGCGCATAGTTCCACAACATCAGCGCAAAGCGCTCTGGCGCAGGCTTGTCGAAGCCAAATTGCTTTTCAAGTTTCTTTATGAATTCCGGATCGAGCCCTTGAGCACCGCGATACTTGGAGGTCGTGGAATCAACCTGCGAGGCGCCCTGCGCCATACCGCGACTGCCAAAGTCTCCGCCGGCCGAACCCGAAATACGCGAAGTCGCACCCGTGTCCGCGCCAGTAAGCTTGGCGATCACCTGTTCCACCGGGCCGCCGGGCGCAAATTGCACGACAACAAAAGCCACCAGCATGATTCCGAACATCGTCGGCACCATGAACAGAATGCGGCGGATGATATAGGCGGTCATGCGTCCCTCAGTATGTCATTCCTCAGCCGGCGCAACAGCCGCAGTTCTTATCCCTAGTCCTCTGTTCCGATTTTTGCCGCGGTGCAGCGGTCTTTATCCCTTTTGTTCCGTTTTTCCCGCCTTGTCGCGATCATACCACCAGGTTTCGGGAATACCGCGAAAATACCGGGGCTTGCCGACCGGATGGCCGAAGACGTCCCAATAGGCGATCCAGTGTGATGCTTTGTACCAATGCGGGATCCAATAGCGCCCAGCACGGATGACGCGGTCAAGCGCCTGACAGGCCGCCGTCAGCTCCGCCCGCGTCTTGGCTGCAATAATGGTGTCGATAAGCGCATCAACGGCCGGATCGGAAATACCGGCGAGATTCTGTGAACCTTTTGTCGCCGCGGCCTGCGATGAAAAGAATGTACGTAACGAATCGCCCGGGGTTGCCGAAAAGCTGAAGCGTTCAACTGTGATATCGAAATCAAAACCATCCACGCGCGCGCGATATTGCACCGGATCGACCACGCGCAATGTGGCGTCGATACCAAGTACGCCCAGATTTTTGATGTAAGGTAGGTGATGCGGCTGAAATGTCGGCTCATCGAGCAAAAACTCAATGGTAATGGGCTTCCCGTTCGGCAAGAATCGCTTGCCATTTTTGAGCGTGCATCCGGCGTCACTGAGCAGCTGCGCGCCGCGTCTGAGCCACTGGCGGTCCTGCCCCGACCCGTCGGTGACAGGGGGCACGTATGGTTCAGCGAACACCTCATCGGGGAGCTTGCCGCGAAATGGCTCGAGTAATGCCAGTTCGGGACCATCCGGCTTTCCTTTCGCCATCATCGGCGAATTCTGAAAAACAGAATGCGTACGGTCGTAGGAGCCATACATGATGTTCTTGTTGGTCCATTCGAAATCGAATGCATCGATCAAGGCTTCGCGTATGCGCCGATCCTTGAATTTGTCTCGTCGCGTGTTGATGAACCAGCCCTGCGCACCCGAGGGCGTGTCGTCCGGTAGCACGTCGCGCTTGACGCGCCCATCCTTGAAGGCCGGAAAGTCGTAACGCGTCGCCCAGGTGCGCGACGTGAATTCCTCGCGAAACAAATAGTTTTTTGCCGTGAACCCTTCGAAACCGACCTCGCGATCGCGATAGTATTCGAAACGCACCACGTCAAAGTTGCTCTGCCCGCGCGAAACAGGGAGATCAGCGCCCCACCAATCCTTTACACGCTCATACTCGATAAAATGTCCGACCTGAAAGCGGCCAACTTTGTAAGCACCACAGCCCAGCGGAATATCCAGCGTCGATTCATCGAAAGGTTTCTTTGAATAATAGGCGCGCGAAAAGATCGGTAATGCGGCAACAAACAAAGGAACGTCGCGGCCGCGCTTCTCGGCAAAGTGCACGATAAGGGTTCGATCGTCCGGCGCCTCCACTCCCGCGAAATCGCGCAGTTGCACCGTAATAATAGGATGGCCTTTTTCTTTCAGCGTCGTTAGCGACCAGGCGACATCGTGCGCAGTGAGAGGCGTGCCGTCGTGAAATTTTGCCTGGGGGCGCAGCATGAAACGATAGGTCAATCCGTCGTCGGAAATGCTCACGCTGCTCGCGGCCAGCCCGTACATCGCATCCGGCTCGTCGCCCGAGCGGGTCATAAGCGTCGCAAAAGTAAGCTCCATGCCCTGCGCCGCATCGCCTTTCAGAATAAAACTGTTGAGCGAATTGAAGGTCTGGAACGACTGATTGAACTGGCGGTTTGGGCCAATCTGCGAGAACACGCCGCCTTTAGGCGCATTCGGGTTGACGTAGTTGAAGTGCGGAAAGTCTGCCGGATATTTGAGGTCGCCGAAGGCTGACATGCCGTGCCGGTCGACGCTTTGCACTAAGGCCGGAACCATGCGGCTGTCGGCAATGGTTGCTGCCGCGCCGGCGAAAAGACTCAAGGCAGAGCGGCGGCTTAAACTCATTGATTCAGGACCGTTGCGGCACTTTGGCCGCTTTCGCCGCATCCCACCACCAGATTGACGGGAATGCCGACGCCCCGTATTTCGGCATCACCTCGGGACGGCCAAAGCGATCCCAACGCGCGGTGCGCTGTTTGCCATATGTCCATTGCGGCACCACGAAAAAATTCCACAGCAAAACTCGATCTAGTGCCCTGGTGGCAGCGACCAGATCTTCGCGATCTCTGGCGAAAATCACTCGTTCGATCAGAGCATCGATCGCAGGATTCCTGATACCGATCAGGTTCCGTGAACCGGGCTGGTCAGCGGCCTGTGAACTCCAGAAGCCGCGCTGTTCGTTTCCCGGCGAAAGCGACTGCGCCCAGGAGGCGACGATGATGTCAAAATCCCACTGCCGCAACCGGTTCTCATACTGCGCCGCGTCGACCACCCGCACGCTCACCGTCATTCCCAGCCGTTCCAAGGAAGGCTTGTAGAACAACACAAAACGCTCCGTGGCGGGTTCGTCGACCAAGAATTCGACTGCGTAAGGTTTGCCAGTCTTGGCATCGACCAGTTTGGTATCCTTGACCTCGTAGCCGGCCTCACGAAACAGCGCGAGCGCCTCACGGAAATTGCTGCGCACCGCGTCGGGATTGCCGCCAACTGGATTTGTGTAGGGCTTGGTAAAGACCTCATCCGGTACCTTGCCACGAACGGTTTCGAGAATTTCCAGCTCTTTCCCGGATGGCACGCCGGTAGCCGCGAGTTCAGTTCCTTCGAAATAACTGGCAATGCGTTTGTACTGGCCGAAAAAAAGCTGCCGATTCATCTCTTCGAAATCGAAGGCGAAATTGAAGGCGCGGCGAACGCGCGGGTCCATGAATTTGTCGCGACGAATGTTGAAGACGAACCCTTGCATCACCCCGATATTTCGCGTCGGAAATTCTTCCTTCACCACACGCTTGTCTCGTACGGCAGGGAAATCATAGGAATTAGCCCATTCCTTGGCACTGTTCTCGAAACGCCAGTCAATTTGGTCGCCTTTGAACGCTTCCAGCGCAACCGTGGAGTCACGGAAATATTCATAACGGATCGTCTGGAAATTTCGGGTGCCAACGATAACGTTGAGATCCTTGCCCCAATAATCATCCACTTTCTCGTAAACCAGTGTCCGGCCTGGCACAAAATCCTTGAGCCGATACGGTCCCGAACCAAGGGGTAGCTCAAGCGTGGTCTGCGTGACATCACGCTTGCGGCCTGATTTGTCGGTGCCTTCCCACCAATGTTTTGGCAGCACTGGCAGCTGGCCAACAATCTGCGGCAGCTCTCGGTTGCCGGGGCCGTCGAATGCGAAGGTGATTTCGCGTTCTCCCGTTTGCTCCACTTTCACCACATGCCTGTAGTAAGCGCCATAAAAGGGGCTGTTCTTCTTCAACACGTCGAATGAATAGAGGACATCATCGGGTGTAATCGGTTTGCCATCGTGCCAGCGTGCTTTGGCGCGGAGGCGATAAGTCACTAGTGAGTAATCGTCCGCATATCTCATAGCTTCCGCCAGCAATCCATACTCGGTCGATACCTCGTCGAGCGACGACGTCGTTAGTGTCTCAATGAAAAGTTCGGTGCCGCTGGCGATACTCCCTTTCACGCCCGCGACCACCGTATTGAAATTGTCGAAGGTGCCCAGCGCGCTCTGGCGCACAGTGCCACCCTGTGGCGCATCTGGATTGACGTAATCAAAATGCTTGAAGCCTTCAGGATATTTAATGTCGCCGAACAGCGACAGCGCATGCCGCCAGTTTTGCCCCTGAGCCGCCGCGCCGCTGATCGGCCAAGGGCCCAACATGCCCAGAGCGGGTGTGGCAAACGCGGCCGCGGTGGCACGCAAGATGGACCGACGGCTCAGTCTCATGCAGCTATCTCCGGCGATAGGCCGCCCCACAATGCAGTCGCGGGTGATTATGTCGGTTTTTCGATACCTCGCCAGCCGGGTGGGCGGGCGAGGGGCGGCTGAACCGTCACTTTTCCGTGGCCAAACGCCGCAACGACCACCTCAATGAAAACGGCCGGGGACTCGCCCGGCCGTTTGGATGAGGCACCGACGATCGACTATTTCTTGGCTGGCTCGCCGCTCGCCGGCGCCGCCGCGCCTTCCGCTGCCTTTGGCAGCGGAACCGGGCTGTCGGCCAACGTGTGCAGGAAATCGATCACGTCAGCGCGTTGCTCCGGCCGCGACAATCCGGCGAAAGTCATAGCGGTCCCCGGGACATAGCCACGCGGATTGGCCAAAAACTTGTTGAGCTCGTCAAAACTCCAATTGCCACCCTTGCTCTTCATGCCTGCCGAATAATTGAAGCCAGCTTCGGATGCGCGCGGGCGGTTTACGATGTTCCACAGATTGGGCCCCACCCGGTTCGGCCCGCCCTTCTCGAAGGTGTGGCAGGCCTGACATTGTTTGGCGGTCGCCTGGCCTTTTTCCACCGATGCCTTGGCCAGCAAAGTTTCGATCGGCTGCTCCGGTTCTTTGGCTGCTGTCTTTTCACCCTCGGCCTGCTCTTTAACGGCGATGTTGAAGCCGGGCTTGCTCGGCCTTTCAGGTGCGAAAATAGCTCCCGCGCCGATATTAAGGGCGAGCATGATCAGGCAGGTGCCGAGAATGGCACCGAGGACCTTGTTGAGTTCGAAGGAATTCATCGAAAGATGGCTCCCGGAGCGGGAATTAGACGATGCGGAGCTATGACCGCCGGAGCCCCGGCAGCGGCGATGAGATACCGGTTTGCCTGGCCCATGGCAACCCGTATAAGCGCCTGCGGCATTATCGACATTGCTCACGCGTGACCGGACTTTCCGGCAATCCCGATGCCAGACACGATCATCCTCATCCCGGCGCGGCTCGCTTCCACACGTTTGCCGGGCAAGCCGTTGGCGGATTTGAATGGCGCGCCAATGATCGTGCACGTGCTCCGGCGCGCCGAATCCGCCAAAATTGGCGAGGTCGTTGTGGCGACCGACTCGGAGGCGGTCGCCGCAGCTGTGGAAAAGGCTCGAGGTCGAGCTGTTATGACGCGCGGCGATCATGTGTCCGGATCGGATCGCATTTATGAAGCCCTGCAGGCGATTGACCCGGAGCAACGCGTCGCCAGCATTGTCAATGTCCAGGGCGATTTACCGACCATCGACCCTACGGATATCCGTGCCTCGCTCGAGCCGCTGAATGACACACAAGTCGATATCGCCACTTTAGCAGCGGTTATTACCGATCCCGCCGAGCGGACGAATCCAAACGTCGTCAAAATTTCCGGGCAGCAGATCGGCCCTGCTCGCATTCATGCCAGGAACTTCACCCGTAAAGGCGCAAGCGGGGTCGGCCCGCATTACCACCACATTGGCCTCTATGCCTACCGTCGTGCGGCACTGGAACGCTTTGTCAAGTTGCCGCCGTCGGCCAACGAGCAGCGCGAGAAGTTGGAGCAACTGCGCGCGCTCGACGCCGGGATGCGAATTGATGCGATGATTGTGCGGAGTGTGCCGCTCGGTGTCGATACACCCGAGGATCTGGAAAAGGCGCGCAGGCTGCTCGGCGGTTGACTCAAGTGCGAAGGTCCGCGTACGGAACCCCCCGAGCGCATGATCCGAAACCGATTTGCGGGTTTTAGGGCGAGATCATACGCGAAGACGTGGTGGGACATGGCCAAAAAGAAGATCATCTTTCAGGGCGAACCGGGAGCAAACTCACATCTTGCGTGCCGTGAGGCTTATCCCGATCACGAACCCGTGCCCTGCCCCACCTTCGAGGATTGCTTCGCCGCCCTCGTTGCCGGCGACGTCGACCTGGGCATGATCCCTATCGAGAATTCGGTCGCCGGGCGTGTCGCGGACATCCACCATCTGATGCCGACCGCCGGATTACACATCATCGCCGAATGGTTCCTGCCAATCCGCAATCAGCTGATGGCGCCGAAAGGCGCGACCCTCAAGACCATCAAGACGGTGCAAAGCCACGTGATGGCGCTCGGCCAATGCCGCAATGTTATCCGGGAGCTGAAACTCAAGCCGGTTGTTGCCGCCGACACCGCTGGCTCGGCGCGAGAAGTGGCGGAGGCCAAGGATAATACCCGGGCGGCGATCGCTTCACGGCTGGCGGCGGAGATTTACGGCCTCGACATCCTAAAAGAGAATGTCGAGGACGAATCCCACTCCACCACCCGCTTCGTCGTGCTGTCACGCGAGAAAAAATGGGCACAGCCGGGCAAGGGCAAGGTCGTAACGACTTTCGTATTCAGGGTACGCAATGTACCGGCCGCGCTCTACAAGGCGCTGGGCGGCTTCGCTACCAACGGCGTGAACATGACCAAGCTTGAAAGCTACATGGTCGGTGGCAATTTCTTTGCCACACAGTTCTATGCGGACGTCGAGGGCCACCCGGACGACCGCGCTCTCGTATTCGCGCTTGAAGAACTTGCCTTTTTTTCCAAGGAATTGACGGTGCTGGGCGTTTACCCCGCACATCCTTTCCGAGAGACATTCAAGGAAGAAAAGGATTAGCGCCGGCCGTGGTCAGACCGCGACGCGGCTAAGGAAGCCTTCGATAGCTCGTTGAAGGGGCTGCCAGCCGTGTTCGAAAATTCCCCTCAAACCCACCCACCCGCCCGATCGGGGCGCTATACCGCCGTAAGTTTTTCTTAATCGTTAGCCTCCGGAACGCCCGTCAGAAAACCCCGAGCGATGCCGCTCGAGTTTTTCGACGAAACGCGGGGAGAGGTTGCGTAACCGGTCGATATCAACTCGGCCCGATCGGGTGACGTAGCTCATAGCAAAATCAATCGGTGCAAGCTGCATGTGCGCCGCGAAATGCTCATACCACCTCGCACTTCCATTTGCGCCTGCTAACAGTTTTTCCAGCACCGGCCGTCGCGCCGTTTCATACGCCGCGAGTGCCATGCCGATATCTTCGGGGTCGCGGGCCAGCGCCTCGTCGAGCGCGATTGCGTCTTCCATTGCGAGCCGTGTCCCTGAACCGATGGAAAAATGTGCGGTGTGCAATGCATCGCCGATCAACACATTATTGCGAACTGACCATCGCTTGCTGTGCACAATGGGAAACTGTCGCCAGATCGAGTTGTTCGAGATCAGCGGGCGTCCATCCAAGGTTTGCGCGAATATTCGCTCACACAGAGACCGGGTTTCCGTCTCTCCCATCTGCGCGAAGCCAACACGTGCGAAGGTCGCCTGATCGACTTCGACAATGAACGTGCTGAGATCGGGCGTATATCTGTAGTGATGCGCATTAAAAGCTCCGAGCTCGGTCTCGACAAACGTCTGCGTCAAGGTTTCGAACCGCTTGCCGGTGCCGAACCATGCAAATCGATTTGTAAGCAGGTGCGTCGTGGCGCCGAAGTCCTGCTCGTGGGTTCGCCGGACCAGCGAATTCACGCCGTCGGCTCCAACGATGAGATCGGCCCTGCCCAACTCGTCAAGTTTTCTCACCATCCGGCAGTAGACGGGTGCAACGCCGACCGAGAGGGCGCGCAACTGCAACAGGCGCAGGAGTCTCAGGCGGCCGATGGCCGCAAAGCCGACGCCGTCGATCACTACGCGCTCGCCGCGATGGATAATGGCGATATCGCTCCACGATTCCATGTGCGGAACGATCGCCGCGTACGTTTCCTTATCGCTTTCCCGTAAAAATTCCAATGCCCGGTCGGAGAACACCACTCCGAAGCCGAAGGTGGCATCGGCAGGGTTCTGCTCAATGACGGTGACATCGATATCGGCCCGCCGGCGCTTGATCAAATACGCCAGATAAAGACCAGCGGGGCCGGCACCGAGAATTACAATACGCATAGTTTATCGTCTCAAGGCCGCGCCGATAATAGCTGCTGCTTCAGATCGTCTGGTTGTAGGCGCCCACTTCGGCATGCGCACGCAGCACGCCATCGACTGCTTGAAACATGTCGCGCATGCGCTTCTCCGACACCGGGCTCTCGACGACCACGACAAGCTCCGGTTTGTTCGAGGAAGCGCGCACCAAGCCCCAGGTACCATCCTCAACCGTAACGCGCACGCCGTTGACAGTAACCAGCTCGCGGATTGATTGCCCGGCAACTTTCGTGCCGTCCGCCTTTGCTTTCTCGAATTGCTTCACGACGGCCTCTACCACCGCGTATTTTTTCTCGTCATCGCAATGCGGCGACATCGTCGGTGAGCCCCACGTCTTGGGTAGCGCTTTGCGTAAATCGGCCATGCTTTTTTCTGGATTGCGGTCGAGCATATCGCAAACCGCAAGTGCGAAGATCATGCCGTCGTCGTATCCTCGGCCAAACGGCTTGTTGAAAAAAAAGTGGCCGGATTTCTCAAACCCAGCAATGGCGCCGAGTTCGTTCACACGTCGCTTGATGTAGGAATGACCGGTTTTCCAGTAATCGACCTTCACGCCGTTTGCCTTGAGCACCGGATCCGTGAGGAACAGACCTGTTGATTTCACGTCAACCACAAAGGTCGTGTTCCGATGCATCGTGGACATATCCCGCGCGAGCATCACACCCACTTTATCGGCGAAAATCTCCTCGCCTTCATTGTCGACCACTCCACAGCGATCGCCGTCACCATCGAAGCCGAGCGCAACGTCGGCGCGATTAAACAACACCGCATCACGCATGGCATGAAGCATTTTCATGTCTTCGGTGTTGGGGTTGTAGCGCGGGAAGGTATGATCGAGGTTGCAATCGAGCGGCACGACTTCGCAGCCAATGGCCTGCAGAATTCTCGGCGCGAAGGCGCCCGCGGTCCCGTTGCCACAGGCGGCAATCACCTTGAGTTTGCGCTTGAGCTTTGGACGTTTGATGAGGTCTGCAATGTAGCGTTCGGGGAAATTCTCCACGAAAATGTAACTGCCGCCCTCTCTAAATTCAAATTTCGCGCCCAGCACAATTTCCTTGAGGCGCTTCATCTCCACGGGCCCAAAGGTCAGCGGGCGGTTGGCACCCATTTTCACACCGGTCCAACCGTTGTCGTTGTGCGAGGCTGTAACCATGGCAACGCAAGGCACATCGAGCTGATATTGGGCAAAATAGGCCATCGGCGTTATGGCGAGACCGATGTCATGAACCTTGCAGCCCGACGCGATCAAGCCGGAGACCAGCGCCATTTTCACCGCTGACGAATAGCTGCGAAAATCATGCCCGGTGACGATCTCCGGCTTGACATTTAGCTCTCGAATGAGCGTCCCGAGCCCGAGGCCAAGGGCCTGCACGCCCATCAGATTGATTTCTTTCTCCAGCAGCCAGCGGGCGTCGTACTCACGGAATCCTGTCGGCTTTACCAGCGGCGAGGACTCATAAGCGTAAGTGTTTGGCGTGAGCGCAGATTTTGGTGTCGGAAACATCAGGCCCTCAGACGAGGTTCGGGCGACTCCAATACCCTAACACCGGGGGCCGGCAAAGCGCCGTCTACGCGGTCGAAAAAATCAGAGGTGTTCGCCCTACTGTTCGAGCACCAAACGGCCGTTGGCGTACTCGTAGCGTTTGAGCCGGGACAGAAATGAGACGCCAAGCAGGTTTTTTGCCAGCGCCTCATCAGGCAGAACCATGGCTGGCACGTCGTAGACTGAAATACCGCCGATCTCGATACGATCAATCGTGGCACGCGCCGCCTTGATCTTGCCGTTGGCCGTGACTGCCATAGCGGTGTAATCGCGCAGCTGAGGGCGAATCCCCGCCAGCGCGGCGGACGACTCGCGAAGCACGACCAGCGAGGCGCCTGTGTCGACTATGAAGTCGACAAAACGCCCATCAACCCTGGCCTCGACCTGGAAATGACCCTGGCGGTCGCTATCCAGGGTCAAGCTACGACCGGAAGTGCTTGGTTCACGCGGTTCGTAACCGGGCTGCACCACGGACGCCTGGGCATCGGGACGCGCCTCGATGGCGTGGTCGGCCAAGCGTGCGGCATACCCGCCAGCGACAAGCAAAACGGATGCGAAAAGCACAAGCAGGCGCATGACAAGGCCCAGTCACTGCGGGTCATCCTGGCATGTGAGGATCAAGGAGGGCTTAACGAACACGCTACACCGCACACGGATTTGGCCATGGTGTCCCGCCAGTAACCAAACTCAGGACAATTAAAGTTATTGGCCGCGGGGCTTCGCGCGGCGGGTCGCCGGCGCCGTCAGAGGATCATCCGGCCATGGATGTTTCGGATACCGACCACGAAGATCAGTCCGTACATCCTTGTAGCTGCCACGCCAAAACCCGGGCAAATCGCGCGTCACCTGTACCGGCCGGTGCGCCGGCGACAATAACTCGATCAGCAATGGCACCCGCCCGCCGGCAATTGCGGGGTGAATTCCAAGTCCAAATAATTCCTGCACGCGGATAGCGAGTTTCGGTCCTTCCTCCGCCTCGTAATCGATCGGGACCTGTGAGCCGGAGGGAGCGTTGAAGTGTGTCGGCGCTTCGATATCAAGTCGCTTGCGCAAATTCCAAGGCAATAAGGTTTCAAGCGCTGCGGTCAGATCGTCGGCACCAATTTGCGATAGCGCTGTCTTGCCAGAAAGGAATGGTGCGAGCCATTCATCAGACGTCCGCGCCAACGCGCTATCGGTTAGATCGGGCCATTCGCCGCCCTCGGATTTCCGCAAAAAATTCACGCGGTTACGAAACTGCAACTGCGACTTGCTCCACGGCAGTTTGTGCACGCCAAGTCCGACGACGCCTTCCGCTAAAAGTCTGGCGCTGTCGGCACCTGGCGCAACTGGTCTTGTCTGTTCAGCCAAAATCAAGTCATCGAGTCGGCGACTCCGGCGCGCGCGCAGCGAACCGGTTGAAACGTCAAAGGTGACCGTTTCGCTATCTTCAATTTGATCGCTAAAGAGTGATTCGATCTCAGCAAGCGTAATCGGCGCCGCCAGCACAATGCGACTCGCTACGGCCGCACCGGTGAGTTCCGCGACCGCAAGAAACGGTTCGCGTGCAAGCGGCGAAGCAACGTCGACCATCCCGCCGCGACCGTTCGCCAAGAGAAAGGCGCCACTCCCGCCGCCGCGGCTTTTGGCGATGCGGTCAGGGTAGGCCAGCGCGAGAAGCGAGCCGGGAGAGCGTTCGCCGTTGTCCCTCGATTCGCCAGCTGTCTCCGCCCAACGTTTCACCATGGCCCGCGCTTCGTCGGCGCGCCGGGAGCGGTCGTGACGAAAATTGTCCAGCCGATGCTGTAGATCAACGTCGGTGCCGCCGAGGCCGCGCTCCGTGATAATAGCGGCGATGTTGGCGCTAAGTAGACCGGCACCCTCCGCAACCGCATCAACAACCATGCGAGCCAATCGCGGCGGCAAAGGTAACTCGCGCAGCTTGCGGCCTCCTTCGGTGATGAGGCCCAGAGCATCGATGGCGCCGAGCTCGACGAGCAGTGCTCTAGCCTCTCTGAGCGCCGCGCTTGGAGGCGGGTCAAGAAAGGCAAGTTTCGCGGGTTCGGTGGCACCCCATTGCGCCAGATCGAGCACAAAGGAGGACAGATCGGCGGACAGGATTTCGGGCCGCGTAAAGGGCTCCAGAGATCCGGTCTGTGGCTCATCCCACAGCCGGTAGCAAACGCCCGGCTCCGTGCGCCCAGCCCGGCCTCGACGCTGATCCGCAGCCGCGCGCGAAACCCGGACCGTTTCCAGGCGGGTCAGGCCCACATCAGGCTCATAGCGCGGCACGCGTGACAGCCCGCTGTCGATTACGACCCGCACACCCTCGATCGTGAGCGAGGTCTCCGCAATCGAGGTCGCCAGCACGACTTTGCGTCGACCCGGCGAGGGCACTGAAATGGCACGGTCCTGCTCACGTGTGTCGAGTGCTCCATAAAGCGCGACGATATCGACATGCGCATCGGCCACGCGCTCTTTCAGCAGCGTTTCGGTCCGGCGGATTTCGCCTGCTCCTGGCAGGAACACAAGCAGCGAGCCCGTATCGCCGTGCAAGGCGCGTTCGACGGCCTCGGCGACCTGCCGCTCGATCGGGGCGCGAGAATCTCGGCCAAGATAGCGCGTCTCCACCGGGAAGGCCCGACCCTCACTCTTGACGACCGGCACGTCGCCCAGCAGTGAAGCGACGCGCGCCCCGTCAAGCGTTGCCGACATCACCAGCAATTTGAGGTCCTCCCGCAAGCTTTGCTGCGCCTCGCGTGCCAAAGCCAAACCGAGATCGGCGTCCAATGACCGCTCATGAAATTCATCAAATATGACAACTGCGATGCCATTCAGCGATGGATCATCGAGGACGAGCCGCGTAAAGACGCCTTCGGTCACGATCTCGATGCGCGTGCGCTTGCCCACCTTGGAGCCGAAACGCACGCGCAAGCCGACGGTATCGCCAACTCGTTCCCCCAGCGTCGACGCCATACGCGCCGCAGCGGCACGGGCTGCGAGCCGGCGCGGCTCGAGCACCAGAATCTTCTTTTCTTTCGCCCACGGCTCATCGAGCAGGACGAGCGGCACGCGTGTGGTCTTGCCAGCCCCGGGCGGCGCCACCAGAACGGACGCATTGTCGGCGGCAAGCGCGGCGGTGAGCTCTGGCAGAGCTGCGTCGATAGGCAGAGGCGTGTCGAAAGTTCGCATTTTGTGAGGGGCGTCACCTGCGAAGGCAGGTGCCCAGCAAACCGAAAGCGGCGATTTTATCGTAAAGCTGCGTCTAGTAGATGCCCCGCTTGCGCGGGGCATGGAAACTTCTATGAAGACCGTGAAAGATCACGTCCGCGCCCGCCCAACGCTCTCATAAGCGAAGCCATAGCGAACAATATCTTCCGGCCGGTAAACATTGCGCAGATCGACGAGGACCGGCTGAGCCATGACTTTCTTAAGTCGCTCGAAATCAAGCGCGCGGAACTGTTCCCATTCGGTGACGATCACAAGCACTGAAGCGCCCTCGGCGCAGGAATAGGCATCTTTGCAGAGCGTAACGTTGCCAATGAGGCTCTTGGCCTGCTCCATGCCGATCGGGTCATAGGCCCTTACCTTGGCACCCATGTCCTGCAACGCGGTAATGAGGGGGATAGACGGTGCCTCGCGCATATCGTCGGTATTTGGTTTGAATGTAAGGCCGAGCACCGCGACCGTTTTTCCTCGTAGCTCGCCGCCAAGGGCAGCTGAGACTTTACGCGCCATGGCTCGCTTGCGCGCATCGTTGACCGCGGCGACCACCTCTACAATGCGGAGAGGAGCGGCATGGTCCTGCGCTGTCTTGATCAGCGCGAGCGTGTCCTTTGGAAAGCATGAACCGCCATAGCCCGGACCGGCATGCAGGAATTTACTGCCAATTCGATTGTCCAGACCGATGCCCCGGGCGACCTCCTGGACATCGGCGTCCACTTTCTCGGCGAGGTCGGCGATCTCGTTGATGAAAGTGATCTTGGTCGCAAGAAATGCGTTGGCCGCGTATTTAATAAGCTCAGCCGTGCGGCGACTGGTGAATAGGATCGGCGAACGATTGAGATAGAGCGGACGATACAACTCGCTCATTACTTCTCGTGCACGCGCATCCACAGTGCCGATGACGATACGGTCGGGATGCTTGAAATCCTGGATGGCGGCGCCCTCGCGGAGAAACTCCGGGTTCGACACGACGGCACAATCGGCATCGGGCCGTGTCTCCCGGATAATCCGCTCGACCTCGTCACCGGTGCCGACCGGCACGGTCGATTTGGTGATCACAACGGTAAAGCCGTCGAGCGCTAGCGCGATCTCGCGAGAGGCGTCATGAACAAAACTGAGGTCGGCGAACCCATCACCGCGCCGCGAGGGCGTGCCGACCGCAATGAATACCGCATCGGCGGCAGCGACCGCGCCGGTCAGTTCAGTGGCGAATTTCAGGCGGCCCGCTCGGATATTGGCCGTAACCATATCGTTGAGTCCCGGCTCGTAGATCGGCATTTCGCCGCGCTCCAGAGCGGAGATCTTCGTTCTGTCCTTGTCGACACAGACAACCTCATGGCCGAAATCGGCAAAGCAGGCGCCGGAAACAAGGCCGACGTAGCCGGTGCCGATCATAGCAACGCGCATGGATTATCCGCCTTAAAATGACAACCAATTCCGGCCTTTGCCGAACGCGCCTGCATAGCAAACGCTATTCGCAGTGGCGAGAGGCGTGAAACAATACACATTTCCTGTGACCGCACTTTTTTGGCGGATTGATTAACTTGGTATCCGGGGCCACATTCGTAACCATGCCAGCCTCCGCTAAATCCAAAACTGTCGCCAGGCCCGTCAAAGCCGGCCCAACCACGCCCGCAGCTGCTTCACCGAGCGCGCGGCCCTTGAAAAAAGGCGATCACCTGTTTCTGGTGGACGGTTCTGGCTACATCTTCCGTGCCTATCATGCAATCCGGTTCGAGCCGCGCACGGCGGACGGGACACATGTCAACGCCGTTTACGGCTTCTGTAGCATGTTGTGGAAGCTCATTAAGGAGATGAAGCCGGAAGAGCGTCCAACACATCTCGCCGTCATCTTCGACAAGTCGGAGAAGACTTTCCGCACGGAGATGTACAAGGACTACAAGGCGCATCGCCCACCGCCTCCGGACGATCTTGTCCCGCAGTTTCCGTTAATTCGCGATGCAGTGCGCGCGTTCGAGATTCCGTGCCTCGAGCAAGCCGGCTACGAAGCCGATGATCTGATAGCGACCTATGCCCGTATCGCCTGTCAGGTCGGCGCGACCGCTACCATTGTTTCGTCCGACAAAGATCTCATGCAACTCGTGAACGAATGCGTGATCATGTACGACACCATGAAGGACACCCGCATCGGCGTTGCAGAAGTGATCGAGAAATTCGGTGTGCCGCCGGAAAAGGTCGTCGAGGTGCAGGCGCTAATCGGCGATTCAAGCGACAACGTTCCCGGCGTGCCCGGCATAGGCGTGAAAACCGCGGCGCAATTGATCGGTGAATACGGCGATCTTGAAACGCTGCTCAAACGCGCGGGCGAGATCAAGCAGGAGAAGCGCCGCCAGGCTCTTATCGACAACGCTGAGTCCGCACGCCTTTCGAAGAAGCTCGTCACTCTTGACGACCGGGTACCGATCGAGGTGCCGGTGGAAAACCTCGGCGTGCGCGAACCGGACTACAAGGCGCTGATTACCTTTCTCAAGGCGATGGGTTTCAGGACCCTGACCCAGCGTGTTGCCGATAAGGCCGGTATCGATGCAAGCCAGATCGGGGCAGATGGGACGCCTGCCGCCAGCATCGCGGCAGTATCCGATTCGTCAAGGACCTCCACTGTTCCCGCGGGCCGTACCAGCGGACAAGGACAGCTCCCGCTTGTTGCACCGGCTCCCCGTAAAGGTGTGGCCGCTTCGGGCATCGACTTCGCTCGCCTGACGCCGATCTCATTGTCGGAACGCCGGTTCGAGACATTGCGGGCGAGCAAGATCGATCCTACCAAATATGAAACAATAGGGACGCTCGAACGCCTTGCCCATTGGGTCGCGCGCGCTCGTGACACCGGCATACTGGCGCTCAAAGCCGAGACAAGCAGTCTCGACCCGATGCAGACCACGCTGTGCGGCATAGCGCTGGCCGTAGCCGCAAACGAAGCCGCTTACCTGCCGCTCGGGCATCGGGAAGCCGGCGAGGGAGACGCGTCCGGACTGTTTGCGGCAAAGCTTTGCAGCGGGCAGATTGCAGAGCGTGAGGCGCTCGATGCGATCAAACCGCTCTTGGAAGACAGCAGCATCGTAAAGGTTGGTCACGACATAAAACGGGACTGTCTGGTGCTGGCTTGTCGCGGTATCCGCCTTGGAGCGACTGACGACATCATGCTGATGTCGTACGTGCTGGACGCCGGTAAAGCATCGCATGATCTCGAGAGCGTCGCCACGCGCTATCTGGGCAGAAACCTGGCGCGTTTCAATAACGTGAAGAACAAAGACAAAGCTTCGTTCACGCCGGAAGCAACCCCGATCGCTCGGACGGCAGCTTATGCCGCTGAAGATGCGGATGTAACACTTCGCCTCTGGCAGGCATTAATGCCTCGTATGGCCATCGAAAAAGTCGTCACCGTGTATGAGACGTTGGAACGGCCGATGCCGCGCGTCCTTGCCCATATGGAGGAGCGTGGCATATCGGTTGATCCAGGCGTGCTGTCGCAGCTTTCCAATGATTTTGGAAAGAAGCAGGTGGCGCTCGAGCGCGAAATCAACAAGATTGCAGGAACGCAGGTCAATCCCGGCAGCCCGAAGCAGTTGGGCGACATCCTTTTTGGTCAAATGGGATTGCCGGGAGGAACAAAGACCAAGACCGGACAATGGTCGACGGGCGCTCGCGCGCTGGAGGAGCTGGCCGAGCAGGGTCACAAGTTTCCGCAGGTTATTCTGGATTGGCGCCAGGTATCAAAATTGCGTTCGACGTATACTGAGGCGCTACCGACCTACGTCAATCCTAAGACACATCGCGTGCATACGAGTTACGCGCTTGCCGCCACTTCGACCGGACGGCTTTCGTCATCCGAACCGAACCTACAGAACATCCCTATCCGGACCGACGACGGTCGCAAGATTCGGCGTGCCTTTGTCGCTGCACCGAATATGAAGCTGGTGTCGGCTGACTATTCTCAAATCGAATTGCGGCTGTTGTCAGAAATCGCCCATGTGCCCACGCTCCGAAAGGCGTTTCAGGACGGCGTGGACATTCACGCCATGACCGCTTCTGAAATGTTTGGGGTGCCAGTGAAGGACATGCCCGCCGAGGTGCGCCGTCGTGCGAAAGCAATCAATTTTGGCATCATCTATGGCATCTCCGCATTCGGACTCGCGGCGCAGCTAGGAATCGATAGCAAAGAAGCCGGCGCATACATCAAAAAATATTTTGAACGCTTCCCCGGCATTCGCGATTATATGGACGAAACACGCGAATTTTGTCGCGAGCACGGCTACGTGCTCACGTTGTTCGGACGCAAGTGCCACTATCCCGATATCAAGGCGAGCAACCCTTCAATCCGCTCATTCAATGAACGAGCCGCCATCAATGCCCGCTTGCAAGGGTCCGCGGCTGACATTATCCGGCGCGCCATGATTCGTATTGAACCCGAATTTCAGAAAGACAAGCTCGGCGCACGGATGTTGCTGCAAGTGCATGACGAGCTGATCTTCGAGGTGCCGGCGAACGAGGTCGAACGCACGCTTCCAATCATTAAGGGCGTGATGCAGAGCGCACCTGGTCCGGCGGTCTTATTGCACGTGCCGCTTCAAGTCGATGTCCGGGCCGCTGACAATTGGGATGAAGCGCATTGAAGCGAACGAGCCTACTTGCGAAACGCTTTGCTTAACTCAGTTGCGTTTCCGCCGCCGCGACTTGACCTTGCTGCTGCTACGCTTCACGGCCGGTCTTGCAACCTTTGCAGCTTTGGCAGGAAGAACGGCAATGGCCTCGATTTCGAACAGTGCGCCTGGGCGTGCCAGTTGCGAAATTGCCACCGTTGTACTGGCGGGGGGTGCGGCCATATTGAAATGCTGATCGCGCACTTCACGGAAAATCGAGATGTGTGTCATGTCGACCAGATAATTGTTGATCTTTACCACGTCCTTGATGGTTGCACCGGCGTCGGCAAGTGCGAGCTTGAGGTTTTCAATCGCCTTTGTCGCCTGCGCACGGAAATCGCCGGGCATGCCGACTAGTTTGTTTTCCATGTCTAGTCCAAGCTGCCCGGCTATGAATATCAGCCGGTTGGGGCCCGTAGCTTCGACGACGTAACTGTAGCCTGGCGGTTTAGCGAGAGTGTTTGGATTCGAAAAGCGGACATTGGCTACCATTGAGAACCTCCTGCAATTTCTCGCCAGAACTCACTGCTTCCTCGCTCGATTTGCTCGCGGCATTCTAACCTCTTCCAAAAGGCCCAGGTTTTTTGCGAGCCACTTTGTCGTTGGTGCCTGAATCAAGATCGTCATCAGAATGGCAATGAACGTGACAGCGGCTATAACCTCCGCGCCTGGCGCCTTCATGCCAAGCAAAAGGCCGACGAGCGCGGCCGGGATGACCCCGGTTTCGCGCGTCCAGCACATAAACAGAATCTCGTTCAAGGTCCAATTTGCGCGCCGATCGGGCAGCGCACAAAGAAAGACCGTCGCCGGCCTGGCGACGAGCATGAAAACAGCGACAACAATAATTCCGCCAAGCCAATATTGGCCCATGAGATGAAAATCTACTTGAGATCCGAGCAACAAAAAAATGAACAGCCGCATGATGAACGCGGTCGTCATGACAAACTCGTCGAGCTTTTGCGCTTCGGCCGCCGTCATTTTGAATCCGAATGTATCCTTATTCCCGATAACGATACCGAACACGAAGACGGCCATAAAGCCGCTTGCCTGCAAGCCATCGGCCGCAAAATACGCACCGATAACGGCCACCAGCGTGACGACTGGGGCGTATTCCGCAAGGATTGCCCAGCGTTCGTGCGCGATTAAAAATGCCGCCAGATATCCAAGCACGACACCGGCAACAATTCCGATTGTAGCTTGCTTGAACAGGTCAAAAACAGACATCGCGATCGAGAGTTCACCGGCCCCCTGAGCTATCGCCAGCAAGCCGAGTGTCAGGATCGCCCCCGTCGCGTCATTAAAGGCCGACTCGCTCATGACCGTTTGAGCGACGCGATCGCGAATTTTGACTTGCCGGAATATCGGGACCAGAGTTGCCGGATCTGTCGATGCGATTGCCGCGCCGAGCAAAAGCGCCACAATCCACGGAACGCCAAGGGCCGCATGCGCGACAAGGCTGGTGACAGCTGCCGTGATCAAAACCCCAATCGTCGCGAGAACCACGATCGTAATCCACACCCTTTTCAAAACCTCGAAACGCAGCGATGCGCCGCCATCGAAGAGAATGTAGCTGGCGCCGAATAAAAGAGTAATCTGATAGAGTACCGAGTCGGATTTTATATTGATCAACCCAAACAAGGCTGGGCCGATCGCCATCCCAACGAGCAAAAATAGGGCGATGTCCGGAACCTTAATCTTTCGGGCCACAAAACCAGTTAAGGTACCGACCGACAAAATAACTCCGGCGGAAAACAATGTGTGTTTTGCAATTTCGATCGTAGACGGTGCTTCCACTGTTCCCCCGACCCACCGGAAAGAGCGCATTGTTTTCTTCATTGCATTGCGAATTCCCGAATGCTGCACGACACTTGGTGAAATAACAAGTCGTCATGCCATCGCGATTCCTCACACGCGCGCGCCAGATGACAAGGCGTCACGAGTCGAAAATTGGTCCCGTTTCTGCCATAACCACGACCTGTAACACGGCGGAGTGAACTCTCCGCCCCAACAGACGGACTGGATTATGCGAAAAACAGTATTGGTACTGACGGTGATCGTGCTCGGCGCCTTGCTTGCTACTCAAGCTTTTGCCGCCAGTTGCCAAAACTCTACCAATTACGAACGGTGGCTCGAGAACTTCAAGAAGGAAGCTGCCGCACAAGGAATTTCGGCGCGGGTCATCGCCGCTGCAGCATCGAGCATGACGTTCGACCAAGCGATCATACGTCGCGATCACGGCCAAGCGGTGTTCAATCAGACTTTCCTGCAATTCTCTGATCGCATGGTCGGTGGCGGCCGAATCCCGACCGGCCTGGCCAAGATCAAGCAGAATGCCGATTTGTTCGCGCGCGTTGAACAGAAATACGGTGTGCCGGCGCCGGTACTCACGGCCTTTTGGGGTTTGGAAAGCGACTTCGGAGCCAATTTCGGCAATTACAATATCCTCAGTGCTCTGGCGACTCTCGCCTATGATTGCCGTCGGCCGGACTTTTTCCGCCAGCAGTTGCTCGATGCGCTGCGCATCATTGAACGCGGTGACCAACGCGTCGAGGAGATGATCGGCGACTGGGCAGGAGAGTTCGGCGGTATGCAGTTCACCGCCTCCGACTATCTCAAGAACGCCGTCGATTTCGATGGCGATGGCCGCCGCGACCTGATCCACAGTGTCCCGGACACGCTGGCCTCTGCCGCAAACTTTCTGGTCAGCCTTGGCTGGCAGCGCGGCCAACCGTGGTTGCAAGAGGTTCGCTTACCTCCGAACCTGCCGTGGCAGGAAGCTGACGTCAGCATTCAGCACCCACGCTCGAAATGGGTTGGCTGGGGCGTGAAGGCTGCGCAAGGTTCGCTGCCGTCCGACGATCTGCCAGCATCGCTTATCTTGCCGATGGGCCGCCGCGGACCGGCGTTTCTTGCTTATCCCAATTTCAAGGCCTTCCTGGGATGGAATTCGGCGATGGTCTATTCGACCACTGTTGCATATTTCGCGACCCGGCTTGCGGGCGCCCCAAATGTCGACCATTCAGGCGCAACAACCATCGCGCCACTCTCGACACAGCAAGTAATGGAGCTTCAACAGCTGCTTACCAAACAGGGTTACGAGGGCGTCGGTGAAATCGACGGGAAAATCGGTAACGGCACGCGCAGCGCGACGAAGAAGGCGCAGATCAAGCTTGGCCTGCCGGCGGATTCCTATCCGACCGCCGAACTGATCGAACGGCTGCGCGTGGGCGGCACGAGCGGTTCAAACCGATAATTTGACATCCACACAACTATCCGCCGGGTCGATAATCCTCGGACGTCGAAAAGTCTGAATGACGGAAAGAACAAACGGCGGCCTACCGACCGCCGTTTTTATCTATCTGTTCTTAAAAATTACTCGGCCGCGATACGCACTTCCGGCGCCGCCGCCTTGATGTCAGGCGTGACATGTGACTCGAACTTGGCGAAGTTTTTCTGGAACATGTCGACAAGATCGCGCGCCGTCTTGTCAAATTCGGCCTTGTCCTTCCAGGTCTTGAAAGGGTTGAGCAGGTGGGGTTCGACACCCGGAACCGAAGTCGGCACCGAGAAACCGAAATACGGGTCGGTGCGGAAGTCGGCACTCTTGAGCGAACCGTTGAGCGCGGCGGTCACGAGCGCTCGTGTTGCCTTGATCGGCATGCGACGGCCGACACCGTATTTGCCCCCGGTCCAGCCGGAATTGACCAGCCACACATCAACCTTGTGTTTATTGATGTAGTCGCGCAGCAGGTTTGCGTAGACAGACGGATGCCGCGGCAGGAAGGGGGCACCGAAGCAGGTCGAAAATTCCGGTTGCACACCGACCAGACCTTTCTCGGTACCGGCAACTTTCGCCGTATAGCCCGAAAGGAAATGATACATCGCCTGTGTTGGCGTGAGCTTCGCGATCGGTGGCATCACGCCGAAGGCATCTGCGGTGAGCATGATGATGTTTTTTGGGTGGCCCGCGCGGCCCGAACGGGACGCGTTTGGAATGAAATCCAATGGATAGGCCGAACGCGTGTTCTCAGTCCTGGAACCATCGTCGTAATCAGGAATGCGCGTGACGGGATCGAACACCACGTTTTCCAACACCGCGCCAAAGCGGTTGGTGGCGTCCCAGATCATCGGCTCTGCTTCCTGCGAGAGCTTGATGGTCTTGGCGTAGCAGCCGCCTTCGAAATTGAAAATGCCGTCGGGGCCCCAGCCGGTCTCGTCGTCGCCGATGAGAATCCGGTTCGGATCAGCCGAAAGGGTTGTCTTACCCGTACCCGAGAGTCCGAAGAACAGCGCGCTCTCGCCTTCGTGACTGACATTGGCCGAGCAGTGCATAGGGACAATATTTTGTGCGGGCAGATAGAAGTTGAGTGTCGTGAAGACCGACTTCTTCATTTCGCCGGCGTACGACGAGCCGCAGATGAGCACAATCTTGCGCGTAAAATCGATGGCGACCATCGTATCCGAGCCTTCGCGGCCACCGTGACGCTTTACATCAGGTTTGAACGACGGAAAATCAAGAATTGTAAGTTCGGGGACAAAGCCGGCGAGATCGGACTGCTCGGGGCGGATCAATAATTGCCGGATAAATAGGGAGTGCCAAGCGAGTTCAGTAAAAATGCGTGTCCTGATGCGGTATTTTGGATCGGCCCCGCCATAGAGATCCTGCGCGAAGAGTTTTTTACCTTCGGCATGCTTGATGAAGTCAGCGAGTAAATTGTCGAAATTCTCTTTCGACATCTTGCGATTGCCGTCCCACCAGACTGAATCCCGGGTGAGATCATCGACGACCGTATGCTTGTCTTTGGGGCTGCGGCCGGTGTGATGGCCCGTCTCGGCACAAATTGCACCGCCTGTGACCAACGAAGCTTCGCCCGCCGTGATCGCATACTCATAGAGTGACGGCGCCGCCAGATTCCAGCGTACCTCGACCAGGTTTTTAAAGCCGAATTTGTCGGCACCATAGGCGCCGTTCCGTACACCCTGCTCCTGCACGCAATTTCCTCCCAACTCAGCCGCGTTATCGATAAACCCTCATGGGCCTTTGCGGCCCCCGCCGCGGCGTCTAAGACGTTAGTATAGCCTCTCGTTCCGAGGCGCGCGACCATAGTAAGGGCGCTTCCGAAAGCCAAGAAAAAATGGCATGCATGGTTTGCAGAGCGCATTGCACTGCATCAATGTCGGCGGCCAATTCCACTAATTGAATCGAGGGACGCAGGCTTACTCGACCAAGCCCCTGTCTGCGAGCCATTTCTGAATTAGGTCGGCAATCTGGCCGTTGTTCTTGTCCATCATTAGCATGTGGGAATTTCCCTTGATGCCGACCTCGGGCAAATTAACCACGTCCACCATCCCACCCGCGGCGCGCACCGCCTCGCCGTAGTCGAGGCCGATCTGCCGCATTTTCGGCCAGCGGTTGTCGAGCGGAATGTAATCGCCATAAACAATCAATGTCGGGATGTTCTTCAATTTGCCAGCCTGGGCCTTGTCGCCAGCAACCGCAGGCTCGACCGCAACAATCGCCTTGATCTTGTCAGGCCGCGTCTGCGCAACCGTGAAGCCGAAGCCCCCGGCTTGACTATGGAAAAGAAGGATGCACGGGCAGACTTTGTCGACTAGCGCGATATAAGCGGCGACAATCGCTTCGTCGGTATTTGTCCACCGTGGCACGATCTGCTTGGTGAAGTTGTCGTAAGCCTCGACCGGGAACTGGCTGCCGACATTCATTTTCATCTTGGTAGGATCCGCATTCCACGAACCGGCACCCTGCCCGATGCGAAACCGCTCGAATGGGTTGGCTTTGGTCAAAAAATTCGGTTCGCTGTTCCAAACATCCGGCGGTGCGAACCCGGAACGGCCCCGCTCGACGGCGTCGGAATTGTAGACATCCCAGCCCTTGCGAACGAACATGTTGAGCCAGCCTTCGCGGCCATCTGGCGTACTCTCGTAGGTGACGCCGGTCAGACCGCCGCCGTGCCACATCAGTAGTGGATACTTGCCCTTGCGATTCTGCGGGAGGAAGTACTGCACGTACATCTGCTCGACTTGATAAAGGCCGTTGGGATCGATCTTGGCGGGAACGCCGCCAGCGCCGAACACGAGTTCTTTCACCGGCTTGCCGGAGATCTCCACCACGCGGCCACCGACATGGAAGGAACCCATTTCGCGCAGTGCGATCGGTTCGGCAGCGAAAGTTGAATTCATGGCGGGAATTGCACCAGCACCTAGCAATATCGAAAACAGGATTTTGCGCATTGTTTCGCTCCCGGATTTTGTTGCCTTAGTCTGACTCATCCAGAGGCGCTTGGCGACCATGCGGAGCAAAAGATGCGAGCGAGCGCGGGCCGCCGCCCGCGTTCACTTTGCTCGCGCTTGATCGGCGAGTTGCTTGAGCACCGCGCGCAGCGGCCCGGGTCCGGTGACGCGCTGCGGGAAAGGCAACCGTAACGCCGTTCGCCCTTGCTGCAACTCGAGGCCCTCCGGGTCGATGCCGACGCAACGCCAGCCGCCGTCGGGCGCGCCGAGCAACTTGGTGGCATAAAGTCGGCATGCATCGGCGTGATCCGTATTCATATGCGTGATTGCGCCACCCTCAGATTCGACTAGCTCCTGGGCATCGGAGACGTCAGTGAGTATATCTCGCGCCTTGAGGTCCACGATGCGCCCAAAGCCGGCAACGAGATGCGCACGCGTAACCTCCAGGCGATAGAATGCAAAGTCCGTGAAGGTTACGAACGTTTCGGCGTCCGGATGGCGTCGCAAATAAGAGGATGTGGACACTGGATCTGAAATTTTGGCGCACTTACCCATCAGCATGACGCGTGCGCCTTCGAGCGGATCGCCCTCCTTGCGCTCGTCGAGCATCAACGAAGCGCGCTCATCTGCCAGAATGTTCTTTGTATGGAGCGCGAGTTTCGACAGCAGCAGGAGTGGCGCGCCGTCGACTGCTGTCGCAACATTCACCAACGAGCAGTACGGATCACCTGAGCCTGGGATCAAAGTCGCAAGAGCTCCCGAACGCCCTTCCCGCAGCAGCTTTTTGGCCGCCAGGCTGGCATCAAAGGTATTATCGGGCTTCATCGCAAGTTGCTCACTATTAAGGGTTGCCGGTCCAATAGCTTGATGATTTCGGCTCTTGGGGTTGAATTCGCTACCGAATCACATAGTTGTTGCAAAGAGGCCACATTTCGGACCCTGTTTATAGGGTTCAAAAAGCGCGGGACGTCACACAAGAGGGGCTCATGCCGACAATCGCTCTCGTCGACGACGACCGCAATATCTTGACCTCTGTGTCAATGGCGCTCGAGGCCGAGGGCTATCGCATCATGACGTATACCGATGGCGCTTCGGCGCTGGACGGTTTCAAGACGTCGCCACCAGATCTTGCGATCTTGGATATCAAGATGCCGCGCATGGATGGCATGGAGACGTTGCGACGTCTGCGCCAGAAAACCGACATTCCCGTCATTTTTCTCACCTCCAAAGACGAAGAGATCGACGAATTGTTCGGCCTTAAAATGGGAGCCGACGATTTTATCCGCAAACCATTTTCGCAGCGGCTCCTCGTTGAACGCGTGAAGGCCGTGCTGCGGCGTTCCAGCCCGAAAGACGGTACGCCTCAAAAGGAAGTCGATTCCGCCAAGGTGTTGGAGCGCGGCCAACTGCGTATGGACCCCGAGCGACATACCTGCACATGGAAGGGTGAGCCGGTCACACTCACTGTCACCGAGTTTCTTATCCTGCAGGCCCTCGCTACCCGTCCCGGCGTGGTCAAGAGCCGCAACGCGCTGATGGACGCAGCCTATGATGACCAAGTTTATGTTGATGACCGCACGATCGACAGCCACATCAAGCGCCTGCGCAAGAAATTCAAGGTGGCGGACGACGATTTCGAGATGATCGAGACGCTTTATGGCGTCGGATATCGCTTTAAGGAATGATGAATTCTTAATATTGCGGCAGCCAAAGCGGCCTGACGAAAGGCTCGGCTTGCGGTAAAATGTTGGGGTCAAATCGCGTGTGATCCCGGTTTTCGGAAAGATCATGCGCCAGGTAAATGGCCCACGCTCAACCCGGCTGGATTGGACGACGTGCTCGATCGTACCGCGGAAATTGTCGCGCAGAACGCCGAAGCCGACCGGCCAGGCACGGAAAGCGTTCGTCCGGAACCTGGGCAGAGCAGCGCGGCGCGGCGCGTCATGCGCTCGGTTTGGCAATTCTTCGTCGCGCAAAGTTTTTCCAGTCTTACCAGGCGTATCGTCTTTCTCAACCTCGCCGGCCTGGTCGCGTTGGTCACTGGCGTCCTTTACCTTTCCCAATTCCGCGCCGGATTGATCGACGCGCGCGTACAGAGCTTGCTGACACAAAGCGAAATCATCGCGGGTGCGATCGCGGCGTCCGCTACGGTCGAAACGGATTCCATCACGATTGACCCCGATCGGCTTCTGGAATTGCAGGCGGGTGAAAGTTACGGTCCATCGGATGATTCGCTTTCCGGCATTGAATTTCCAATCAATCCGGAACGGGTAGCCCCCGTACTGCGTCGTCTCGTATCGCCAACCAAGACACGCGCTCGTATCTACGACCGTGACGGCGTTCTCATTCTCGACAGTCGCAATCTTTATGGTCGCGGTGATGTCCTGCGTTTCGACCTCCCGCCGCCAAGCGCCGAGAAACCTGGTGTGATGGAGCGCGCATTTATCGCGTTGCGACGGTGGTTTGGTCGCGGCGATCTTCCGCTTTATGACGAACTCGGTCCGGAAAACGGCAAGGGCTATCAAGAGGTCGCACAAGCGCTCAATGGAGCGCATGCCAGCATGGTGCGGGTGAACGATCGCGGCGAGGTGATTGTTTCGGTGGCAGTACCCGTACAGCGCTTCCGCGCCGTGCGCGGCGCGCTGATGTTGTCAACGCAAGGAGCCGACATTGACGACATGGTGGAGGCTGAGCGTCTTGCCATCGTAAAAGTATTCTTCGTAGCTGCCGGCGTCATGGTTGTGCTGTCCATGCTTCTCGCAGGCACTATCGCGGGTCCCGTGCGGCGCCTCGCCGACGGCGCCGAACGCGTCCGTCGCCGCATTCGTACTCGTGTTGAGATTCCCGATTTCACTGGTCGACGCGACGAAATCGGCGAGTTGTCGGGCGCGTTGCGCGACATGACCGATGCCCTTTACACCCGCATCGAGGCGATCGAGAGCTTTGCGGCCGATGTTGCGCACGAGTTGCGCAATCCTCTCACCTCACTACGCTCGGCGGTTGAAACGCTGCCAGTCGCCAAGTCGGAACAGAGCCGCCAGCGTTTGCTTGCAGTTATTGAGCACGATGTTAAACGGCTCGATCGCCTCATCTCTGATATTTCCGATGCCAGCCGACTCGACGCCGAATTGCAGCGCCAGGAAGCTGCTCCGGTTGACCTTGCTAAATTGCTCGACGCCCTGGTTAAGGCTGCCAGCGAGATACGCGCCGACGATGTCAACGTAACGCTGGCCTTCGAGGGCGCCTCCCCCTCAAATTTCAAGGTGCCGGGGCACGACTCTCGGCTCGGCCAGGTCGTCAGCAATTTGGTCGATAATGCGCGCTCGTTCTCGTCCCCGGGCGGAACCGTGCGCATCACGTGCCGCCGGCTCAAAAGCGCGGTAGAGATTCTGGTCGACGATGACGGACCCGGCATCCGGCCGGAAGCGCTCGATAAGATTTTCGAGCGCTTCTACACGGATCGGCCGGAGCAGGGCTTCGGGCAAAATTCCGGTCTTGGCCTGTCAATTTCTAAGCAGATCATCGAAGCCCATGGTGGCACGATTCGGGTTCAGAATCGCATTGCGGTTGGCGGTACGGCGGAGCCGCGCGTGCTCGGTGCCCGCTTCACCGTTCGGCTGCCGGCGATGTGATGGCGGCTGACGTCGCTACTATTCATGCCTCGGCCGTTCTCGTCGGCCCGAAAGCGGTGCTGATCCGCGGGCCATCCGGCTCCGGCAAATCAATGCTCGCATGGAATCTCATACAGGCTGCCGAACAAGGCCTAGTGCCGTTCGCGAAATTGGTTGCGGACGACCGGGCATGCATGGAATGTCACTCTGGCCGCCTGCTGGTGCGGCCAGCACAGACATTGGCCGGAATGATCGAAATTCACGGCCTCGGCATCCGTCGGATCGAATTCGAGCCCGTTGCGGTTGTGGGGCTGATCGTCGATCTCGGAGCGGACGACGCTGCGCGGAGCCCCGATCCGAACTCCAGAATTGACACGATCAAGGGCGTTACTCTGCCGCGACTTCCGGTCGCAGCCGGAGCTGCGCGGCTAGCACAGGTGCTGGCGATCACGCGCCTCCCCCCTGCAGGCAATTGACCGGTGGCCTTTTGTTGGGCTAACCCCGGCGCCCTCGACCTGATCGAGGAAAATTAACTATACCGGGCCTAGGATCGGGGCCGCCGAGAACATAGTCACCGAGTCCCCCTTTGGCCCCATCTTTCCGCAGTGCAGCAGAACGCTTATATAGCGACACAAGCCCTTGCAATGGGGCTTCAGATGGGCGTGAATGTGCGCCCTTTCGTGCGGCGCAGCGTAGCGCCCGCGAGGAGTTAGGGATGATCGGCCTCGTACTTGTGACCCATGGGCGGCTCGCCATTGAGTTCCGCTCAGCGCTGGAGCACGTGGTTGGCCCCCAGCGCCAGATCGAGGCTGTTACCATTGGCCCGGACGATGACGTCGAGCAATGCCGCAAAAATATTCTGGACGCGGTTAAGCGCGTAGATAGTGGCGAAGGCGTCGCCATCCTTACCGACATGTTCGGGGGCACACCGTCCAATCTCGCTATTTCGGTAATGAGCCAGCCAAAAGTCGAGGTTTTGGCCGGTATCAATCTACCGATGCTCATAAAACTTGCCAAGATTCGAGAGATTTGCCCGTTGCAGGATGCGGTCGCCGCGGCTCAGGAAGCGGGCCGAAAATACTGCACAATTGCTAGCCGGGTCCTCAACGGTAAATGAGCGCACGCGCTTCAGCGAACGACACCCCGGTCGTGCGCGAGGTGGAAATCGTCAACAAGAAGGGACTGCACGCCCGCGCGTCGGCGAAATTCGTTCAGACTGCCGAGCAATTTGACGCCGCCATCACTGTTACTCGGGGGCACGAAACTGTCGGTGGCACTTCTATCATGGGGTTGATGATGCTAGCCGCGGGACCCGGCATCACCATTACGATCAAGGCCATCGGCAAGGACGCGTCCGCGGCCGTAGAGACCCTGTGCACGCTGGTTGCGGGCGGGTTCGGTGAAGAGGACTGATTCGTTATCGCCATATCAAGGTGATTATCGCGAAATCGGTAGGATAACGTCGCGCATTGCCCAGCTGAGACTGTCTGCAAGGCAAACGCGACTTCCTTGTCCCGGACAAATGCACTTCTACATAAAGAAATCTTTATATATGCGTTGCGGTGTGCGCGGCGGCCTGTTATAGGCACGCCCAGCCAGCCACCCGTACGAGTCAGGAACCGTTATGACCGCTTCTGCCAAGCCGAAGGCCAAGACCGGCGACTACGTCGTCAAGGACATCTCTCTTGCCGCCTGGGGCCGCAACGAGATCAACATCGCCGAAACCGAAATGCCCGGCCTGATGGCCACGCGCGCGGAGTACGGAGCCAAACAACCCCTCAAGGGCGCCCGCATCGCCGGCTCCTTGCATATGACCATCCAGACCGCCGTCCTGATCGAGACGCTGACTGCGCTCGGCGCCGATGTCCGGTGGGCCTCCTGCAATATCTATTCGACCCAGGACCATGCAGCCGCAGCCGTTGCAGAAGCTGGCGTTCCGGTATTCGCGGTCAAGGGCGAAAGCCTGGTCGACTACTGGAATTATACCCGCCGTATTCTCGAGTGGCATGACGGCGGCGAGCCAAACATGATCCTCGACGACGGCGGCGACGCGACGATGCTGGTGCATCTGGGGCTGCGCGCCGAAAAAGGCGACACGAAATTTCTCGATGGAGCCAGCAACGAGGAAGAGGAAGTCCTCTTCGCGCTGATCAAGCGCGCCCTCAAGGAAAAGCCCGGCTGGTTCGCCAAACTTGCTGCCAGCATCAAGGGCGTGTCGGAAGAGACGACGACCGGTGTCCACCGGCTCTACCAGATGGCGAAGGAAGGCCGCCTGTTGTTTCCCGCGATCAACGTCAATGACAGCGTCACCAAGTCGAAGTTCGACAATCTCTATGGCTGCCGCGAGTCGCTCGTCGACGGCATCCGCCGCGGAACCGACGTCATGATGGCCGGCAAGGTAGCGATGGTCGCCGGTTTTGGCGATGTCGGCAAAGGCTCAGCCGCGTCATTGCGCCAGGCCGGATGCCGCGTGATGGTTTCGGAAGTCGATCCGATTTGCGCGTTGCAGGCGGCAATGGAAGGCTATGAGGTTGTTACGATGGAAGACGCGGCGCCACGCGCCGACATTTTCGTCACGGCCACCGGCAATGTGGACGTGATCACGCTCGAGCACATGCGGAAAATGAAGCACCGTGCCATCGTCTGCAACATCGGCCACTTCGACAGCGAGATCCAGATCGCGTCGCTCCGCAACATGAAATGGCACAACATCAAGCCGCAGGTGGACGAAGTCGAGTTCCCTGACGGCAAGCGCATCATCCTGCTGTCCGAGGGACGACTGGTGAATCTCGGCAATGCCATGGGTCATCCGAGCTTTGTGATGTCATCCTCATTCACAAACCAGACGCTGGCGCAGATCGAATTGTGGACGAACCCGGGCAAGTACAAGAATCAGGTTTACACCCTGCCCAAGCAGCTCGACGAGAAGGTCGCGCGGCTGCATCTCGACAAGATCGGTGTGAAACTCACCAAGCTCAGCGACAAGCAATCCGCATATATTGGCGTGCCGCAGGCTGGTCCGTTCAAAAGCGACCATTACCGGTATTAGTCGCCGAACAACCGACCGGCGCTCCCGCTGATTTCTAAGCGGGAAAGTCGCTGCGTTCGACTCCTTGCCGCCTTTAACTCCCGGTGTTATCCCGCCGCCATGACGGCGTCCCCGATCCAGAATATCCGCAACTTCTCCATCGTTGCGCATATAGACCATGGAAAATCGACTCTTGCCGACCGGTTGATCCAGCTGACCGGCGGGCTGGAGGAGCGCGAGATGAAGGAGCAGGTGCTCGATTCGATGGACATCGAGCGCGAGCGGGGGATCACCATCAAGGCGCAGACCGTGCGGCTTAATTACAAGGCACGCGATGGCAAGGATTATGTGCTCAACCTGATCGACACGCCCGGCCATGTCGACTTCGCCTACGAGGTCAACCGGTCGCTCGCCGCCTGCGAGGGCTCTTTGCTTGTGGTCGATGCCAGCCAGGGCGTTGAAGCGCAGACTTTGGCAAACGTCTATCAAGCAATCGACAACGGCCACGAAATCGTGCCGGTGCTCAACAAGGTGGACCTGCCCGCTGCGGAGCCGGCCAAGGTCAAACAGCAGATCGAGGATGTAATTGGGCTCGACGCGAGCAACGCGATCGAAATTTCCGCCAAGACCGGCCTGAACGTTCCGGAAGTGCTGGAAGGGATCGTGACGCGGCTGCCCCCGCCGAAGGGCGACCGCGACGCCACCCTCAAGGCACTCCTGGTCGACAGCTGGTACGACGTTTACCTGGGCGTTGTCGTCCTGGTGCGTATCGTCGATGGAGTGCTGAAAAAAGGTCAGCGCATCCGCATGATGGGCACCAACGCCAGCTATGAGGTCGATCGCACCGGCGTGTTCACGCCAAAGCTTCAGCCGGTCGATGAGCTGGGCCCTGGCGAGATCGGCATGCTAACCGCCTCGATCAAGGAAGTCGCCGACACCCGCGTCGGCGACACGATAACCGACGATCGGCACCCGGTAGACAAGCCACTGCCCGGTTTTCGGCCGGCTATCCCTGTTGTGTTCTGCGGCCTGTTCCCGGTCGATGCGGCGCAGTTCGAGGATTTGCGCGCGGCAATGGGCAAGCTGCGTCTTAACGACGCCAGTTTCACATACGAAATGGAGACGAGTGCCGCTCTCGGTTTCGGTTTCCGTTGCGGCTTTCTGGGCCTCCTGCATCTGGAAATCATTCAGGAACGTCTGTCCCGCGAATTCAACCTCGACCTGATCGCGACCGCGCCTTCTGTCATCTACAAAATCAAGCTCACCACCGGCAAGGAACTCGAGATCCACAATCCGGTCGATATGCCTGAGCCGAACCACATCGAGGAGATGCAGGAACCGTGGATCGAGGCGACCATTCTGACGCCGGACGAGTATCTCGGATCCGTGCTCAAGCTTTGTCAGGACCGCCGCGGCGAGCAGAAGGAGCTCACTTATGTGGGCAACCGCGCCATGGTCAAATACGACCTGCCGCTCAATGAAGTGGTCTTTGATTTCTACGATCGCCTGAAGTCGGTATCGCGCGGCTATGCCTCATTTGATTACCACCTTACGGATTACAGGCCGGCCGATCTCGTGAAATTGCAGATGCTGGTCAACGGCGATCCGGTCGATGCGCTGGCCATGCTGGTCCATCGCACCCGCGCCGAGTCGCGTGGCCGCGCCATGGCGGAAAAGCTCAAGGAGCTGATTCCGCCGCACATGTTTCAGGTTCCGATCCAGGCCGCAATCGGCGGCAAGATCATTGCCCGCGAAACCGTGCGCGCCTTTCGCAAGGACGTCACGGCAAAATGCTACGGCGGCGACGCCACTCGTAAGCGGAAACTTCTGGAGAAGCAGAAGGAAGGTAAAAAACGCATGCGGCAATTCGGCAAGGTCGATATTCCGCAGGAAGCGTTTATCGCCGCGCTGAAAGTGGACGTGTAGCAAGCCCACGGAACCAAACCACGACCGTCTTTTTGCCCCGGGTGTGCTACTATGAGGGGTAAAGACGAAATCGCCGGATTTGGAAATTCATGTTCGCCCGAATTGTGACTATCGTCCTGGCTTTCATGGTTGCGAGCGGCTCTCTTGCAATCACCGGCCGCGCCTCCGCGCAGACCCCCGCGGTGGCAACGCCCGCGCCTTTGCCGCCAGAAAAGCCGCCAACGAGCCAGCAGGAAAAGGAAAAGACCCTTCCTGCAAAGCAACTCTTCGGCGAGAAGCAATTGCCATCACTGGGGAAAGCCGTGGCGATTGGTTATTATCCGCGTGGCTGTCTTGCTGGTGGTGTTGAATTCCCGGCGAACGGACCGAACTGGCAAGTGATGCGGCTGTCGCGCAACCGCTTTTGGGGGCATCCCAGCCTGATCCGCTTCCTGGAGAAATTTGCGCCGCTCGCAGCCAAAGCCACCGGCTGGAAAGGCATCCTGGTCGGCGACCTGTCACAACCGCGAGGTGGCCCGTCGCCATCCGATCACGCCAGCCATCAGATCGGTCTCGATGTCGATATCTGGTTCATGCCTATGCCCGATCGCACGTTGAGCAAGGAGGAACGTGACAAGATAACAGCCATCAATTTGGTGTCCGACGACTGGAAACACCTCAACCCGCAGACCTGGACGCCGCAGCATGTCGCCTTCATCAAGACCGCCGCCCAGCAGCCGGAAGTCGAGCGCGTACTGGTGAATGCCGCCATCAAGAAGGAACTGTGCCGCGTCGAAAACAAGGCACACGACAGCTGGATGGCGAAGGTGCGGCCCTGGTACGGCCACCACGACCATATCCACGTGCGTCTGCGCTGCCCGGCCGATTCGCCAAGCTGCCGCGCGCAACCGCCGGTCCCGGGCGACGACGGCTGCAGCGCCAAGGAGCTCAACTACTGGTTCTCCGACAAGGTGCTACGTCCACAGATCGCGCCGTCAAAACCCGCGAAACCGCCGAAGCCGGTGATGCTCGCCGACCTGCCACCGGCGTGCAAAACTGTTCTTGAAGCGCCTGACAAGAATACAAGCCTGGCTAACGACAAACATTGATATTCGCGCTGAAACGCCGATGCCCAAAGGCACCCAAAAATCCAGTCCGATTGACACCGAGACGCTGCAAGCCCTCGAACGCAAGGTCCTGTGGCTTGCAAGCTGGATGATTCACAATGCCAATCATCTGCGCGAGAATTCAGATGGCTTGAAAGTCGGCGGTCATCAGGCATCCAGCGCGTCGCTCGCGACGATTATGACGGCACTGTATTTCGACGTTCTGCGCCCGCAGGACCGCGTCGCCGTGAAGCCGCACGCCAGCCCGATCTTTCATGCTATCCAATATTTGCTCGGCAAGCAGACACGCGAGCGTCTGGAAGCGTTTCGCGGTTATAAGGGTGCGCAAAGCTATCCGTCACGCACCAAAGACGCCGACGATGTCGATTTTTCGACAGGATCCGTTGGCCTTGGCGTGGCGCAGACGTTGTTTTCCTCTCTTACACAAGACTATGTGCGCGCGCATGGCTGGGGCCTCGATCGGCCGGAGGGCCGCATGGTGGCGCTGGTTGGCGACGCCGAGCTCGACGAGGGAAATATCTTCGAGGCGCTGCTGGAGGGATGGAAGCAAGGCCTGCGCAATTGCTGGTGGGTTGTCGACTACAACCGCCAGAGCCTCGATGCCGTGGTGCGCGAAGGCCTGTGGGCCCGCTACGAGCAGCTTTTTAAAAACTTCGGCTGGAACGTTGTCATTCTGAAGTACGGTTCGCTTCAACAAGCCGCGTTCAAGGAACCTGGCGGCGAGACGTTGCGACGATGGATCGACAACTGCCCGAACCAACTTTATTCGGCGCTGGTATTCGCGGGCGGTGCAGCCTGGCGCAAGCGGCTCAACGACGAAATCGGCGACCAGGGCAACGCCAGCAAACTGATTGAACGACGAACCGACGAAGAGCTCGCCGCGTTGATGAACAATCTCGGCGGACACGACATGCCGTCAGTGCTCGAAGCCTTCCACGAAGCCGATCCGGAAAAGCCCACCTGTTTCATCTGTTACACGGTAAAGGGCTTTGGACTGCCCTTTGCTGGCCACAAAGACAATCACGCCGGCCTGATGACGCCGCAGCAGATGGAAACCTTCCGCCAGGCTATGCACGTGCGCCCCGGCCACGAATGGGACAAGTTCGAGGGCCTGTCAGTCGCGGCTGAACGATTGCAATCATTTCTTGCGCGCGTCCCGTTCGCAGCCGGCGGGCAGCGGCGCCTTGGCGCGCCAACACTCGATGTACCGAACGGCATTCCCGTCACCATACAGCCGGTGATGTCCACGCAAACGGGTTTCGGCGCGATTCTCAACGAGATCGGCCGAAACGACAGCGAGTTTACCCGTCACATCGTTACCACATCGCCGGATGTGACGGTCTCCACCAACCTCGGTCCTTGGGTGAACCGGCGCGGCCTGTTTGCGCGCCAGGCTATAGCCGACACGTTCAAAAGCGAGCACATCCCGTCAACTTTCAATTGGGAGTTCTCGCCCAAAGGCCAACATATCGAACTTGGCATCGCGGAGATGAATCTTTTCATCTTGCTTTCGGCGCTCGGCTTGTCGCACACCATCAATGGCGAGCGGTTGCTGCCGATCGGCACGTTGTACGATCCCTTCATCGCGCGTGGCCTCGATGCCCTTAACTACGCTTGCTACCAGGACGCGCGATTTATCCTTGTCGCAACGCCGTCCGGCATTACGCTGGCTGGCGAGGGCGGCGCGCATCAATCAATCGCCGAGCCGCTGATCGGATTGGCGCAGGACGGACTGGCCAGTTTCGAACCCGCCTATGTCGACGAACTCGCGACCATTATGAATTGGGCCTTTTCCTACATGCAGAAGGATGGCGACGCGGCGCCATCCGAGCGCAACTGGCTTCGCGACGAAACCGGTGGTTCTGTTTATCTACGACTCTCGACGCGGCCGGTGGAGCAGATTCAGCGGCAAATTACGCCAGAGTTGCGCCAACAGATCGTCGACGGCGCCTATTGGCAGCGCAAACCAGGACCGAATTGCCAGGTGGTCGTTGCCTACACTGGTGCTGTTGCGCCGGAAGCCATCGAAGCCGTCGGGCTCATGGCCGAGGACCGTCGCGATGTCGGTCTCCTGGCAATAACGTCAGCCGACCGGCTCAATGCAGGCTGGGCAGCGGCGCAGCGCGCACGCGAGCGCGGCCTTGTGCACGCCCGTTCACATATCGAGCGGTTGCTGGCTGAAGTGCCGCCGCACTGCGGCATGGTCACTGTACTCGACGGGCATCCGGCGACGCTTGCCTGGCTCGGCGCTGTCGCCGGTCTTCAAGTGCGTCCGCTCGGCGTGGAGCACTTTGGTCAAACCGGCTCCCTGGCCGAGCTCTATCGCCACTATGGCATCGACACAAACGCTATTGTCGCCGCGGCTCAGGCTATCGCGCCCGGCCGTCCGATCCGCCATCTCAAGGCGCTGCCTTGATTTGCGCTACATGCCGAACAGCGCCGCTGTGATGCCAAAAATTATGACCCAGACGATGATCGCGCAGACAATGACAGCGATCGTATAGATCACGGCCTTTTCCGCCGGCGGCTTCATCAGAACCGCAATGCCGGTGTGCAGCAGATAGAGGCTATACAGTCCGAGTATTCCCAGGAAGGCTAGCGCCGGGATGATGTTAAACACGCCCGCGACCCAGGCGGCGGTTGGCGCATAGGCCGATACCCTCATCGCGTTATCGGGACTTTTCCGCGCACCGAAGTTGCCCGCAAGAAAATCGATGATGTAGGCAACGACGAAAACGCCGGCCAGTGAGAGAGCATAGACGACAATGGCGCGTACCAGGCCAAGACCGATCCCGACACGATATGCGCCGATGCCGATGATCGACGTGCCGATAAATGTGCACACCGCTGGAATGGCTGCGACGATCGCCACGTAGTTCGGAAACAGATAGCCAACATCCCCCGGCTCACGCTCGATTGCCGCCCACTCCGATTTCGGTTGCAGCAGGATCCCTTTGATTCGCTCCACGAGATTCATGACACCCCTCCATTGATCCGCGGTTCGATTATAAACGCTTTTGGTCCTCCAAAATCATCGCCGCGCCCTTTTCCGCAATCATCATGGTCGGCGAATTGGTATTTCCGGATGTAATCGATGGCATTACCGAGGCATCCACCACACGCAACCGATCAATGCCGATCACGCGCAGGCGCGCATCGACGACCGCGCGAATATCGTCGTCACGCCCCATCCGCGCTGTGCCGACAGGGTGGAATATCGTGGTACCGATGTCTCCGGCGGCATTGATCAGGCCTGCTTCATCGTCATCGCGTATGGATGCACCGGGCAAGTATTCGATGGGAGAATACTTTTTCAGCGCGGGCTGCGCCACGATCTTGCGCGTGACCCGGATAGAATCGGCGGCCACGCGCCGATCCTCGGGCGTCGACAGATAGTTCGGCCTTATGGCCGGAGCCTGCGTCGGGTCCCTGGATTTGAGCGTAAGCGCACCGCGGCTGGTCGGGCGCACATTGGTGACGCTCGCCGTAAAGGCGGGGAACGGATGCAACGGCTCGCCGAACTTGTCGAGCGATAGCGGCTGCACGTGATACTGAATATTGGCTGTGGCCTGCGACGGATCCGATTTGGTGAAGGCGCCAAGTTGCGACGGCGCCATCGTCATCGGTCCGCGCCGGCGCAATGCATAGTTGATCCCCATGCCGAGCCGGTTGAACGGCTTCGCGTAGGTCTCATTCAAGGTCTTCACGCAGCTAACTTTGAAGATCATGCGCAGCTGCAAATGGTCGTGCAGATTGGCGCCGACGCCGGGCCTCTCGAGCGTGATCGGAAGCCCGAATTGCGACAACTGTTCAGCCGGACCTATGCCGGAAAGCATCATGATATGCGGTGAACCGATGGCACCCGCGGCGAGGATCACCTCGCCGCGACAATGTGCGCTGCGCAAGCCGCCGTTCTGCCGCCACCGCACGCCGGTTGCGCGCCTGCCGTTTATTTCCAGGCTCTCAACCAGACAGCCGGTTTCGAGCTGCAGATTGCCGCGATGGAGGACCGGCTTGAGAAATCCGCGTGCGGCCGACCATCGGCGGCCCCGCTTCTGATTAACGTGGAAGTAACAGATGCCTTCGTTGTCGCCCGTGTTGAAATCCTCGACGGTCGGAATTCCGTATTGGTTCGCCGCCGCGCGGAACGCGTCGAGGATTTCCCAGGTCAGGCGTGGATACTCGACCCGCCATTCGCCGCCGGCGGCGTGATGCTCGCTCTTGAGAAAATGATCAACGTGCTTGCGAAAATACGGCCGCACATCATCCCATGACCAACCAGGCAGCCCGAGCTGACGCCAATGATCGTAGTCGCCCGCTTGCCCTAGCATGTAGATCATGCCGTTGATTGCCGAAGAGCCGCCGACCACCTTTCCGCGCGGGTAGTTCAGACTGCGCCCGTTAAGCCCCGGTTCTGCGTCCGTCTTGAGCAGCCAGTCGGCACGCGAATTGCCGATCGCGAACAGATAACCAACCGGAATGTGAAACCAGATCCAATTGTCCTTGCCTCCCGCCTCCAGCAGCAGCACACGGTTTGCCGGATCAGCCGAAAGGCGATTGGCCAGGACGCAGCCCGCCGAGCCGGCACCCACAATGATGTAGTCGAACTCGCCTTCGATAGCCGTCGCCTGCGGCATTTCGATCCCCTCAACTGGAAGTCGCCGGACTTTACCGCGGTCGCCGGTACTTGCTAGGGTCACTGCGTTGCAGCGCGCTGTGCGTGCCCTGCATTAGCCGGAACGGCGGTTCCGTCCAATAGCCCAAGCGAAAAGCGGTGCCTTTTGCGCACCGCAGGAGAACCGCCATGTCTGTCCGGCTTTTCGGTCTGCTCGCCTTTTTGATTGCGCTGAGCGGTGCGCCGCAACCGCTGATCGCACAAGAGCAGATTACCGTGTTTGCAGCGGCCTCCCTGAAGAACGCGCTCGACGATGTCAATGCGGCCTTCACCAAAGCGACAGGAGTCAAGGTGACGGCGAGTTACGCAGCGAGTTCTGCGCTCGCGAAGCAAATCGAATCCGGGGCACCGGCCGACGTCTTCATCTCGGCTGACCTCCAATGGATGGATTATGTGGCCGGCAAGAATTTAATTAAGCCGGACACACGGATTAATCTGTTGGGCAACAAACTCGTGCTCATCGCCGGCAAGGATTCGAAAATCGGCAACGTCAAGATCGAACAGGGTTTCGATATTGCCAAGCTCGCCGGCGATGGCCGCATCGCGGTTGCGGACGTTAAAGCCGTGCCGGCAGGACTTTACGCCAAGGCGGCGCTTGAGAGGCTCGATGTGTGGCAAGCCGCAGAACCGAAATTGGCCCAAGCCGAAAACGTGCGTGCCACGCTCGCCTTCGTGGCGCGCGGCGAAACCCCGATTGGCATCGTCTACGAGACCGATGCCAAGGTTGAGCCAAACGTGAGGATCGTGGGGGTGTTTCCGGACGGCTCATACCCACCGGTGATTTACCCGGCCGCGGCGACCGCCAACACCAAGGCGGACGTCACGAGATACCTGCAGTTCCTTCGTAGCGGCGACGCAAAGGCCGTTTTTGAGAAGTATGGCTTTAGCTATTTGGGAAATGGTCGCGGCGGCGCATAAGCAGGAGATGCTGGAGCTTTCCCCGGAAGAATGGACGGCCGTCGCGCTGTCGCTGAGGGTGGCGCTTGTCGCCACCGCAGTTTCCTTGCCGTTCGGCGTCGCAATCGCATGGGTGCTCGCACGCAAGGAATTTCCTGGAAAGTCCCTGCTCAACGCAATCATTTACCTCCCGCTGGTCCTGCCCCCGGTCGTGACCGGATATCTCCTGCTGCTCGCGTTTGGACGCAGAGGCCTATTTGGCGCTGCGCTGGCAGACATCGGTATCGTTTTTTCGTTTCGCTGGACCGGCGCGGCTCTGGCCTGCGGCGTCATGGCGTTTCCGCTGCTGGTGGGGGCGATTCGACTTTCAATCGAGGCCGTTGACCGCAAATTCGAAGATGCTGCTGCGACGCTCGGCGCTAACCGAATATGGACTTTTGCAACGGTCACGCTTCCGTTGGCGCTGCCCGGGATTATTGCCGGCGCAGTCTTGGGTTTCGCTCGTGCGCTCGGTGAATTCGGCGCTACGATCACCTTTGTCTCCAACATCCCGGGCGAGACGCAAACGATTTCGGCGGCAATCTACACACTGACACAGGTTCCCGGCGGCGACGCGAAAGCGCTCAGACTCGCGCTCATTGCCATTCTGATTTCACTTGTCGCGCTTGTAGCCTCCGAATGGTTTGGCCGGCGCGCCGGCGCGCGCGTGCACGGCGTCTGATATGCTGACCGTCGACATCGACAAAAGACTTGGCGATTTCTCACTCGACGCGAAATTCGAGAGTACGAGCGGCGTGACCGCTCTGTTCGGTCCGTCAGGTTCAGGCAAGACCAGTATCATCGGTACGATCGCCGGGCTCACAAAGCCCGACCGTGGCTGCATTACCATCGACGGTGAGGTTGTGTTTGACAGCAAGGCCGGAATTGACGAACCGGTATACCGGCGCCGCGTCGGCTACGTGTTTCAGGACGGGCGACTGTTTCCGCATCTGTCTGTCGCCCACAACCTCGACTATGGCCGCTGGATGAGCGGCGCAGCACGTGACGACGGACAAGTCAAACGCGTGATGGGGCTGCTCGAGATTGCTCATTTGCTTAAGCGACGCCCCGGTGCGTTGTCGGGCGGCGAATGCCAACGGGTCGCATTGGGCCGCGCCCTCCTGATGAAGCCGCGACTCTTGTTGCTCGACGAGCCGCTTGCCTCGCTCGACGCTGCGCGCAAGCGCGAAATCCTGCCCTATTTCGTCCGGCTTCGAGACGAGATCAAGTTGCCGATGGTATACGTCAGCCACGACGCTAACGAAGTTAAGTCGCTGGCAACACGCGTCATCATGATCGAAGCAGGGCGCGTTGCGGCCATTGGCGGTGTCGATCTGCTATAATCACGCATGTTTCCTCCCGAACGAATCGTCTGCCTGACCGAGGAAACCGTCGAGACACTTTACCGTCTCGGCGAGGATCGCCGGATTGTTGGCGTCTCGGGCTACGCGGTGCGCCCACCGCAGGTACGGCGGGAGAAGCCGCGTGTCTCGGCCTTCATCTCCGCCGACGTACCAAAGATCGTCGCGCTCAAGCCGGATCTGGTGCTGACCTTTTCCGATTTACAGGCCGATATTGTCGCAGAATTGATTCGAGCCAATGTTCCGGTTCACGCATTCAATCAGCGCGACGTTGGTGGAATCCTCGATATGATCCGCACGCTCGGTGCGCTCGTTGGCGCCGCGGGAAAAGCCGATGCGTTGGCTCGCTCTCTGGCGGCGCGCGTCGATAACGTGCACGAACGTGCGCTGCAGTTAACGCGCCGACCACGCGTCTATTTCGAGGAATGGGACGAACCGATGATTTCCGGAATCGCCTGGGTATCGGAACTGATTGAGGCCGCGGGCGGGATCGAAGTCTTTCCACAGCTTGCTGTGCGCAAAAATGCCAAGGACCGCATCGTATCCCTGGAAGATGTCGTAACCGCGCGTCCGGACATCATCGTCGGCTCCTGGTGCGGCAAGAAATTTGTCCCCGCCAAAGTCGCAGCACGCCCTGGTTTTGCCGCGATTCCCGCCGTCGCCAACGGCTGGCTGCGCGAGATCAAATCTACTTTGATTCTCCAGCCGGGTCCGGCCGCGCTCACCGATGGGCTCGACCAGCTGGCCAGGATCGTTTCGGAATGGGCCGAAAAACACGTAGCGTAAGCGCGCTCGCGGAGAGCGTCTTCAAAGACATAGAAAACCCAAACTCAATCGTGCTATGAACCGCTGAAGTAGGCACAGGATGAGAACGATGCAGTCGCATAAGAACCGCACTGACCTTTGGATGGATTTGCTGCTGGTCGCCTTTCTGATCGGCTTGAATGTGGCCGCGCGGCTGCTACCGCATGTCCCGGGCGTATGGCCATTCGCCGCCAGCGCGCTATTCGCAGGCCGGATGCTCCGCCTGCCCATCCTGGCCGTGATCGTGCCCCTCGCCGCCGTACTGCTGAGCAACGTTACGCTCGCGGGCGACGACTGGCGGATCACGCTGGTTGTCTGTCTCGCCGTAACCCTCCCCGCATTCGCAGGGATGTTGGCGCGTCGATGGCGGGGTGCGATGCCGGTGGTCGTGGCGATGGTGTCCTGCTCGCTGATTTTCTTCGTGGCTACGAATTTCGCGGTCTGGGCATTCAGTGGAATTTATCCGCTCACGCTCGAGGGGCTGGTACAGTGCTACATCGCTGCCTTGCCATTCCTCGACAAGACGGTCCTCGGCGATCTGTTCTGGACGGCCATCTTGTTTGGCGGCGCCTGGCTGGCTCAGCGCTTTCCGGCTCTTTCAGGGCGCACACTTTAGTCGAAGTAATTTTGGATTCGTTTCAACACGGTCAGGGCACGGCCGAACAAATCGGCCGAGTCTTCAGGTTCGGCCAGCCTTAAGCCCACTGTTGTTACGCGGCCGCCAGCGACCTTGTGTGCCAGCAGGGCAATAGGGCCCAACTCAACGATGTCACCTGTTTTCACCCGGCGTCGAAGCTGCTCGTTAAAATAGTCGGCGAGCGAGACTTCTGTGTGATCGGCGGCAACCTGCAGGCCATAGATCTCCGCCAGCGCACCCAGCGTCGCAGTCCCAGGCACGAAGAAGTCGCCGAGCAGCCGCGGGTCGGGCGTCCGTGGCGCCGGCATCCTGACGAAGAAGCGATCAAGCGCCTGCGCTTTTTCCGGCGGCGCTAGCAGATAAACGTAGTCGCCTTCCCGTACGGGGTGAGCTTCGGCAGGGGTGAGAATTTCCTCGTTGCGAACGACCAACGTCGGACGTGCCCAGGTCGGAATGAGCCCGCGTCGCAGGTATGGGCTATTTGCCGGCACCGGATAGCCGACAATTTCGCGCGCGAGTTGACCGGGCAGATCAAGTTCGACGCGGCGCGGAAGCGGATCAGCGCGTGCATATGAGATGTCGAGCTTGCGGGCCGCCAACGCCACCGTCCACCCCTGCACCAGCAACGACGACAGCACCACAACAAAGGCGACGTCGAAATAAAGATAGGCTCCAGGTAGGCCGACGAGCAGCGGAATCGATGCGAGGAAAATGCCGACGGCACCTCGCAGGCCGACCCAGGAGATGAATATTTTCTCGTTCATTTGAAATTTAAACGGCGCGAGACAGAGAAACACCGCGACCGGTCGCGCAACCAGCATCAGGACGAGCGCGACTGCTATAGCACCGAGCAAGGTGTAGGCCAGGCGATGCGGCCAGGCCAACAGGCCGAGCAACATAAACATCACGATTTGCGCCAGCCAAGTGGCTGCGTCGAGGAAGGCAACAACGGAATTGTGAGCGCGTGTCTGCTTGTTGCCAACAACAAGACCGGCCAGATAGACAGCGAGAAATCCCGACGCATGCACGGCATTGGCGAATGCAAAGACCACCAAAGCGCTGACAGCGACGAAGGGCGCATGGAGACCCTGAGCCAGCACGAGCCGATTGAGCACCAGGGCGATGATCTGCCCGCCTGCAAAACCGATGACACAGCCGAAGATCGCGTCACGCAGGAAGGTCACCATTGCATGCGACCAGCTTCGGTCACCCACCAGCAGAATTTCCACCAGCAGCAAGGCAAGAAACACAGCAAACGGATCGTTCGTGCCGGATTCGACCTCCAGTACAGCCCGCACGCGCGAGCGTAACCGCAGGCCTCGCGCATTGATGAGGAAAAACACGGCAGCCGCGTCAGTCGATGCCACAACCGCTCCAAGAAGGAGAGCCGGAATCCAGCCGATGCCGAGCACGAATTTTGCGACCGGCGCAGTGAGAAGCGCCGTGATCAACACCCCCACGGTTGCCAACGCCACCGCTGGGCCCAGCACATTGCGGAAACTGGCGAAGCGGGTGCGTAAACCGCCATCGAACAGGATCAATGCCAGGGCGATCGAACCGACCGTGTAGGCGGTGCCGACGTCATCGAACTTGATGCCGCCGGGTCCGCCCTCGCCAGCCATCATGCCGACCAGGAGGAACACGAGCAGCAGTGGCGCGCCGAAACGCAGCGCGATCAGGCTGGACAGAATGCCGGCAAGGACGAGCAGGCTGCCGAGCAATATGGCGAGGCTGACGGTGTCGAGCGAGGCCATGTCCGCGAATCTCCTTCCGCTATAGGAAGGTCTCAGCGGCCCGAGAGCAATGGAAAATCAGTCGCAGAGCCTGGATTCCCGCTTTCCCGGGAACGGACGGCTGGCGCAAGGTCGGACCTCTAGATGGCGGCTATTAAAATCCCACTTTGTCGCCGCCCTTGAGAGAAAGAATCTCTCGCGCCTCGTCAGGATTGGCGATTTCTAGCCCAAGACCCTCGAGGATCTTCCGCACATTGCTGACCTGCTGGGCATTCGACTCGGCCAGCTTGCCGGCGCCGATCCATAGCGAGTCTTCCATTCCGACCCGCACATTTCCGCCCATTGCTGCCGCAATAGCGGCAACACGCATCTGGTTGGCGCCTGCGCCCAACACCGACCAGTGATAGTTGTCGCCGAGCAGGCGATCCGCCGTGCGCTTCATCATCATGACATCTTCGGGATGCGGCCCGATACCGCCGAGAATGCCGAACACCGACTGCACGAACAGCGGCGGCTTCACCAGACCACGATCGAGGAAGTGCCGTAGCGTATAGAGATGCCCGATATCGTAGCACTCGATTTCGAAGCGAGTCCCATTTCCGGCGCACGTCGTCAGTATGTATTCAATGTCCGCGAACGTATTCTTGAACATGCCGCCGCGCGACCGCTCCAGATATGGTTCCTCCCAATCGTATTTGAATTTGCCCTTGTAACGCGGGATCATCGGGTAAAGCCCGAAGTTCATCGTGCCCATGTTGAGGGATGCAACTTCAGGCTTGAAGGTCGCGGCCGGCCGGACACGCTCTTCGGCCGTCATCGTCGGCGCACCGCCCGTGGTGATATTCACCACCACGTTGGAGCGCTGCTTAATCACCTTGAGGAATGGAGCAAACGCCTCCGGCGTCTGATCCGGACGGCCATCCTGCGGGTTGCGCGCATGCAGGTGCACGATGGCTGCCCCGGCTTCGGCGGCCCCGATGGCGGCATCAGCGATCTCCTGCGCCGTGATCGGCAAATGCGGAGACATGGAAGGCGTGTGAATCGAGCCGGTAACAGCACAGGTAATTATGACTTTCCGCGACTTCGCCATGAGCTTTCCATCCCAGTGAAGTGAGTGTTGTTGATTGGCAAATGGACTTCACTGCCGATCCTAGAGTATCAGCCGTACCGAAGTCACCCTTCTGTCCTTTAGTCTTTGGAGCCCATGGCCGCAGCCGACAAAGTGCATAGACCGACGATGATCATCGGCGTCGTTTGCGGCACGCTTGCAGCCTTCGCGTGGGCGGCGGGCTTTGTCGTCGCGAAGCACGGCATCCAGATTGGCTTTTCGCCGGCCGATCTGGCGTTCCACCGCTTCTTCTGGTCCGGGCTGCTCATTTTACCGCTGATCGTTCGCGATGGATTACGCGACCTCGGTGGAGTCGGCTGGGGACGTGGATTTGCGATGACGATCCTTTCCGGACCGCCGCAATCTCTCCTTGCCTATAGCGGCTTTATTCTGGTGCCGCTCGGCCACGGCACCACAATCCAGCCGGCTTGTGCCGCCCTGTCTGGTCTCATTCTTGCCGGCGTCGTGCTGCACGAGAACATCTCGCCACTACGGATGTTCGGTGCCGCCGCAATCATCATTGGACTGCTGGTCTTCGGGGCTGAATCGCTTGCGACCAGCGGCGGCGGTGGCGTTGTCGGCGATCTGCTGTTCGTCTCGGCCGGCGTGTTCTGGGCATCGTTCGGGACGTTGCTCCGGCTCTGGAATGTGCCGGGCACGCGAGCGGTGATGGCCGTCGGCGCGGTCTCTGTGGTCGTTTTTGCGCCGCTTTATCTTTTCATTTATGGGCTAAGCGCGCTCGCGCGTCACAGCCTATTCGAAAATCTTCTACAGGCCGTCGTGCAGGGCGGCCTCGCCGGATCGTTGCCAATCTATCTGTTCGCTCACGCGGTCATAGCGCTTGGCGGCGGTCGCGCGGCAACATTCCCGGCTTTGGTCCCGGTATTCGGAGTCATTATAGGATTTCTGGCCCTCGGCGTGGTGCCGAGCCTGGCGCAACTTGCCGGCATGCTGATCGTGCTTATCGGGTTTCAACTTACGCTGCAGCGTTGAGCAGTCATTCGGGGCCGGCGTATTTTCCGGCTGTTTCCGGAAACATGTTTTTGATGATCTTGAACTTGGATATGTCCACCGTGGCATCCATGTGCATGAAGATCACCGCATCACGCAGTACTTTCTCTATACCGAAATCGAGCATGATGCCGTTGCCGCCATGCAACTCGACCGCATGCTGCGCTACTTTCATGATTTCCTCGGATGCAAACAACTTGGCCATGTTGACGAGGACCTCGGCGTCGGGCGCGTTGTCGTCAACCGCTTGCGAGGCGCGATCCAGCAGCGCACGCACGGCCTCTATGCGCGTCGCCATGTCAGCCAGCCGTAACGCCACCGCCTGATGCTTGATCAGGATACGACCACCCTGCACGTAATTCTGCACATAATCCGCCGTCGCCTCAAACGCGCGCACACCGACACCGAGATTTTTAGCAGCCTGAATTATCTTGCCGGGCCGGAAATAGACGCCGGCCGAGCCTAGCGCGCTGTTCTCCACAAGCAGATGGTCGTCCGGCACGAACATGTCCTCGAACACCATCTCGCCGTTGTTCATGAAGCGGCAGCCGAGCGTCTCATTACAACGTGCGACCGTGAAGCCTTTGGTTTCGCGGGGCACCAAAAATGATGAGGTCCCCTGCATCATGCCAACTTTCTGATTGGTGTTGGCATAAACAACGTAAAGGGTGGCGTCGTATCCGTTGGAGATAAACTGCTTGCGGCCGTTGATGATCCAGCCGCCGCTGGTCTTGACAGCCTTCGTCTGCATCGCCGCTTCCGGCACGTTGTAGGGAAGCCAGCGATCGGAGGCGCCGCGCGGCTCGGTAAGGCAGTGCGCCATCAGAAATTGCGGTTCCGCAACCAGCCGTTTGAACCATTTTTCCTGCAGATGCTTCGGCGCGAGCTGGCGCAGCAGCACCGATACCTTCCAGTTTTGCACCAGCTTGTCGGCAAGACCGGAGTCGCCACGGGCGATTTCCTCGGCGATCATAGCAAAGGTGCGAACCTCAGTGCCCTTTTCCAGTTCGACGCCACCATATTCCTCCGGAACGCCCAGCGTGCGTATGCCGATTTTCTCGGCTTCTTCCAGAATGCGCAGCGGCAAGCGGCCTTCTGGCACCATCGACCATTCGAGCTGCCAGTTCTGCTTGATGAAGGGAAGGACCACCTCATCGACGAAATCGCGGCAACTTTGCCGCATCATCCGCTGTTCTTCGGATAGACCGCGGTCCGCGGATGTACGGTCGAGCATTCTGGCTTCCTTCCCTGCGTTTTGGCTACGCGGCTTTCCTGTTCGACAAGAACTCGCGCATGCGATCGAGCGCCTTCAGGATATTTTCCGTCGAATTGGCGTAGGACAGCCGCACGTAGCCCTCGCCGAGGATTCCAAAGTCCGGCCCGCCAATGATGGCAACACCGGCGTCTTCAAGCAACGCAGATGCTAACGCTTTCGCCTTCCATCCCGTACGTTTGACATTGGGGAAGGCATAGAATGCACCTTTCGGCGTTGCGCAGGAGACGCCGGGCAGCTTGTTGAGGCCTTCAACCACGACTTTCCGTCGCTTGTCGAATTCTGCGACCATCTTGCGCACTTCGTCCTGTGGACCCTTCAGCGCGGCGAGGCCGGCATACTGCGCTGACGCGTTGACGCAGGAATGCAGGTTCACGGCAAGCTTGCGCGCATAGTCGTATAGTTTTCCCGGCCACACCGCATAACCCAGCCGCCAACCGGTCATGGCGTAAGTTTTCGACCAGCCATTGAGCAGAATCAATCGGTCTCGAATTGATGCATACGACAGCAGGCAGACATGGGTCTCGCCGTCATAGACCATGTGGTCGTAGATTTCATCGGACATGACGGCCACGTCCGACCACTTCTCAAGCCCGGCAATGAGCTTGTCGACTTCACTTTTCGGCGTAACGCCGCCGGTCGGATTGGCGGGAGAGTTGAGGATCAGGAGCCGTGTCCGCGGCGTGATCAACCTCAGGGTTTCTTCCGCCGAAAATGCAAAGCCATTCTCTTCACGGATCGGCACGGGGACAGGCTTGGCACCGGTGAACTCGATCATCGACCGATAGATCGGAAATCCGGGATCGGGATACAGGATTTCGACTCCCGGTTCGCCGAACATCAAGATCGACATAAACATCGTCGGCTTGCCGCCCGGCATGATCATGACGCTGTCCGGCGACACCTCGACCTTGAAGCGTTTGGCAAGATCTGCGGCGACCGCCTCTCGCAGCGGTGGAATCCCGTTGGCCGGGGTGTAACCGTGATGGCCATCGCGCAGCGCCTTTACCGCCGCCTCGACGATAAAATCGGGTGTGCGGAAATCAGGTTGGCCAATTCCCAGATTAATGATGTCGCGGCCCTGCGCGATGAGCACATTGGCGCGGGCAAGCACGGCAAAGGCGTTTTCCTCGCCGATACGATCAAAAGCCGCGATTGTACGAAGCATGACTGCAAACCTCCCGCCCGAGCGCCATTCGCGGGATAACCACGGCGGCGCCTCCTCTATAAGATTTGCAGTTCAGCCGATCAGGCGGAAAAAATCAAACGCTTGCAGGATCTCCGTGAAAGCTCATTGCTCGCCGCCAAATCGGCCGCTGATGTCACGCAAGATCTGAAAACGGATATTCGGATCGGGATCGTCGCCGGGATAGGTGCTGCTGAAATAAAGCGGGCCGGCCGGCACCAGGTTGGTACCCCAGTGTTGCGAATCGTTGGGAGTTGTCGTGGATGAGACTACTTTCTTGTGCTTGCTTTTCTTGGCCGCCTCGACGGGCGATATGGACACTAAAGCTATCGCCAGGGCGGCAACAAAGGCTTTGAGCGGGAGCGATGACATCGCGTGTCCTCCATGACACTCATGACCGCGCTTCGCTCGCTTACCGAATTGTCGGGTCGGGTCAAAGTAAAAGCCCGGCCAAATCAATCAAATCTCAGTGTCGGAATATCCGTTCGCCTCGGGTGTTTCACGCGATCAAATTGTTCATGCCGCTCTGCCACCCGCCGGGAGTCGCATTTGCAATCACGGCATTATTAGATGCATTGTCTCCGCGACCAGCCGCGCAGGCCAAAAACTTAACAGGATGAACGCAACTACCGTGTCACCGGCTGGACTTATGCAGCAACGGCCCTTTGTGCTGTTCTGGCTGGCGAGACTTGCTTCGACGACGGGCTATCAGATGATGGCCCTGACAATTGGCTGGCAGATTTACGAAATCACCAATAGCGCTTTCGACCTTGGCCTTGTCGGTCTGATCCAGTTTGTTCCCGCTGTTGTACTCACATTGTTGATCGGACATGCCGCGGACCGTTACGACCGCCGATTGATCGTGCGCCTGGCGCAAGGCGTTTATGTGCTGGCCGCCGTGATGATCAGCGTCGCTCTACTGAAAGGGGTGCTCGGCCGCGACCTGCTGTTTGCGGCGGTCTTCATGATCGGTAGCGCCCGGGCTTTCGAACTTCCGACAGCACACGCATTGGCGCCATCACTGGTGCCCGCGCCGATGATTTCGCGCGCGGTGGCCGCATGGACCTCTGCCAACCAGACAGCCATTATATGTGGCCCGGCATTGGGCGGGCTTATCTATGCGTTTAGTCCCGTACTCGTTGGCGTGATCTGCCTGACGCTGTTCGTCTGCTCGATCACATTGATCAGCTTCGTCCGCACCAAGGGTGCTCCGGAAAAGCGCGAGCCGCCGACTTTCGCATCCGTGCTCGCCGGCTTCGACTACATTCGCAGCAGGCGGCGGCTGCTTGGCGTGATTACTCTCGATCTGTTCGTCGTTATCCTGGGCGGCGCCACGGCGCTACTACCAATATACGCGAGGGATATTCTTGGCGTTGGCCCGATCGGCCTCGGCTTGTTGCGCTCGGCGCCCGCCGTAGGCGCGCTAATCACCGCAGTCGTTCTTTCGCGGAGGCCGGTTGAGCGGCACATCGGGCGCAAGATGTTCGCCGTGGTCGGCATCTTTGGCGTGGCAACGATCGCTTTTGGATTATCGACCTGGTTTCCGCTATCGCTCCTGTCGCTCGCCGTGCTCGGCGCCTCCGATGCAGTCAGCATCGTCATCCGGTTCTCATTGGTGCAGATCGCGACCCCTGACGAGAAGCGCGGACGCGTCAGTGCAATCAACTATTTATTTGTCGGCTCGTCGAACACGCTGGGTGAATTTGAATCCGGCCTGGTTGCTGCCTGGCTCGGCGCGGTGCCGTCGGTGGTAATCGGCGGATTGGGATCGCTGGTGGTTGCAGCGGTGTGGATGATGTTATTCCCTGACCTGCGGCGCATCGACCGCTTCAAACCGGCCGATCGCGAACAACCGAGGGTGTGATGCATATTCTGATTACGGGCGCCGCCGGCATGATCGGGCGCAAGCTTGTTGAAAGGCTAGTCAAGGATGGTCAGCTCAACGGGCAAAAGATTGACCGATTAACGCTGATCGACGTTGTCACGCCGGAAAGGCCTGCGGGGTTTTCGGGCGTAGTCGACGTTTCGACCAGCGATCTCTCGAGCTCGGGCGCGGCGACCAAGGCGGTCGCCGGCAAGCCGGAAGTGGTTTTTCACCTCGCCGGGGTTGTCTCCGGCGAAGCGGAGACCGATTTTGAAAAGGGATACCGAGTCAATCTCGACGGCACTCGCGCTCTGTTGGAAGCAATTCGTGCCGCCGGTTACAAGCCCAAATTGGTGTTCACATCGTCGATCGCAGTGTACGGCGCGCCGTTTCCTCGTTCTATCCCCGATGAATTTCATCTTACACCCCTTACCTCATACGGCACTCAGAAGGCGATCTGCGAGTTGCTACTTGCTGACTACAATCGACGCGACATCCTCGATGGCGTCAGCATCAGATTGCCGACCATCTGTGTACGGCCGGGCAAACCCAACAAGGCGGCGTCCGGATTCTTTTCCGGAATTATCAGGGAGCCGCTCGCCGGTCATGAAGCTCTGCTGCCAGTTTCCGACGATGTGCGGCACACGCATGCAAGTCCGCGCGCCGCCGTTGGCTTTCTCATTCACGCCGCGGGGCTGACACGCGAACAGCTTGGACCGCGCATTAACCTGGCCATGCCCGGTGTGTCGTGTACGGTCGGCGAGCAGATCGGCGCCCTGCGTCGCGTGGCGGGCGACAAGGTGGCTGAACGTATTCGGCGGGTGCCGGACGAACTCGTGCAACGAATCGTCGCGGGTTGGGCCGAGCGCCTCGATGCGAAGCGCGCGCGCGATCTCGGGTTCAAGGCCGAAGCATCGTTCGATGACATTATACGCGCGCATATTGAGGATGAATTGGGCGGGAAGATCGCCGATTGACGCCTTTGACAGCAAGATTGCGGCGAGTTCATCGTTAACTGGAAAGCGCGCTTGCACGCCGCGCAGCAAACCTTACATTGGTCGTCATGACCTACGTCGACGCCGCGGTTGCCCCTTTAAGAAAAACCGGCCAGATCAAGATTCACGGGCCTGCCGCCTTCGAGGCGATGCGCAAGGCCGGTCAGCTTGTTGCGCGCTGCCTGGACATGCTGACGCAGCATGTCGGTCCGGGCGTACCAACCGAAAAAATCGATAGGTTGGTGCTCGACTACGCGCTGGATCACGGCGCTCTACCCGCAACGCTGATGTATCGCGGTTACAGAAAATCGACCTGCACGTCTCTTAATCACGTGGTCTGCCACGGCATTCCCGGCGACAAGCCGCTGAAGGATGGTGATATTGTCAATATTGATGTCACGCTCATCCTCAACGGCTGGCACGGTGATTCCAGCCGTATGTTCACGATTGGCGAGATTCCGCGTCGCGCCGAACGTCTTATCGACGTAACGCACGAGGCGATGATGCGCGGCATTGCCGCCATCCGTCCCGGGGCAACAAGCGGAGACGTCGGCCACGCTATCCAGACTTACGTCGAAGCACAGCATATGAGCGTGGTGCGCGATTTCTGCGGCCATGGCCTTGGCCGTTTGTTCCATGACGAGCCAAACATCGTGCACGTCGGACGGCCCGGCGAGGGCATCGTGCTCAAACCAGGCATGTTCTTCACGGTGGAGCCGATGATCAATCTCGGCCGTCCGCACGTGAAGGTGCTGTCCGATGGATGGACCGCTGTGACGCGCGATCGCTCGTTGTCCGCCCAGTTCGAGCACACAGTGGGCGTCACCAACGACGGCGTTGAGGTATTCACCTTCTCGCCGGCCGGGCTGCACAAACCTCCATACAAGCCGTAAAGGCGCGCACGTCCCTATCAGTCGAAGACCGCTTCTTCGCCTGGATTGTATTTTTCTGTAATACAATTATTACGTGTATAGGTGCGGACACACCTTCATGACGGGCAAACGTGACAAAATCGGTCGGCCGGCGCCGCCCCATTACCACGGCCATCGCCAGCGCCTGCGCGAACGCTTCCGGCAGGCAGGTGCCGACGCTGTCACCGATTACGAGTTGCTCGAGCTCGTGCTGTTCCGCGCTATCCCGCAACGCGATGTCAAACCGCTGGCCAAGGACCTCATCAGCAAATTTGGCTCCTTTCCTGAAGTGATCTCGGCTTCGCCCGCTCGGCTCGCTGAAGTGAAAGGCGTCGGTGACGCCGCCATCACCGAGATCAAGGTCGTTCACGCCGCCGCAGGCCGGCTTGCGCGCGGCCAGGTGCAGAAGCGCCTGGTGCTTTCATCATGGTCGAGCGTGATCGACTATTGCCGCACTGCCATGGCCTTCGCCGAAAAGGAACAGTTCCGCGTTTTGTTCCTCGACAAGCGTAACCAGTTGATCGTCGATGAATTGCAACAGGTCGGCACCGTCGATCAAACCCCGGTCTATCCCCGTGAAGTGGTCAAGCGCGCGCTTGAACTTTCTGCCACCGCATTGATCCTGGTGCATAATCACCCGTCAGGGGATCCAACACCGTCACATGCCGACATCCAGATGACGCAGACGATCATCGACGTGGCTCGCCCGCTCGGCATCGCCGTCCACGATCACATCGTCGTCGGGAAGGAAGGGCACGCCAGCTTCAAGAGCCTGCGGTTGATCTGATGTTATTGTCGCACCAGCGTGATCTGGTCGGCACTCTCCGGTACGCGACGCCATATCGTGTTGTCGACTTCCTCAAAGCGCCAGGGATTGCCGCGCGCGGGCACCAACATCAGCTGGTCGCTGTCGATGCGCCATTGCGTGAAATTAAGCCGCGCGATAGCTGCATCGCAGCCGGGCTTTACCGCGACAGCAAATCCGTCGTTGGCCTTGCTCATCGCCAGCGTCAGTATGCATACAGGCGAGCCCGATTTACGCACGATCGCCCAGTCGCCGGTAATTTGTTCCGGCGGCCTCGGTGGCGCACCGGCAGCGGCATTTTGCAGAAACAGGACGCCAACTCCCGGCGTTGGAGCCTCGAAGATGCCGTCTTCCACCTCGCTGAATTCCACGACCGATTTTCCCTTTGCGTCGAGCAAATAAAGTAAGTCGTTATCCGGGAATTTCCACGCGGCGATATCGCGGACGAGCGGAAACAGATTGACGCAATTGGCATCAAACTCGACCTTCAGCCCAGGCGGAGCGCGGTCACCTTTGAAAGTGGCGGTGCACGTTCGGTCGCGATCGGCATTCGAGAACTCCCAACTGCCGATCATGCGTTGGGCAGATTCGCCGAGCGGCGACGGCGCCTGCGCGAGGGCAGCGCCCGCGATGCACGCGACAGCGATAAAAACGGCAGCAAAACGCGTCATTTTTGCACAGTAGCACTTTCGCGCGACGGAAATGCGGCTAACGTTTTGGCGGCCATGGAGTTTCCGCGACCGGCGTAAGCGGCGGTTTGCCGGCCGCCCAGGCGAGAATGTTGTCAACCACCAGTTGATCCATTGCTGCCCGGGTTGCCTCGGTCGAGGAGCCGAGATGCGGAAAGAGCACAATGTGATCCATTCCGATCAGTTCCTTCGGCACGTCGGGCTCGTTGGCGAACACATCGAGGCCGGCGGAGTAAATCGTACGCTTTTGCAGCGCCTCTATGAGAGCCGGCTCGTCGACCACCGAGCCGCGCGCCATGTTAATCAGCACACCACGCGGACCGAGTGCCTTGAGGACCTCGGCATTGATCATGTTCCTGGTGCCGGCACCGCCTGGCACAATCACCATAAGCGTATCGACGTCGCGCGCCATATCGAGAAGCTTTGGATAATACTTGTATTTGACCTCCGCCTGCGGGTTCCGGCTGTGGTAGACGACCGGCACGCCGAAGGCCTCCAGCCTCCGGGCGATCGCTTTTCCGATGCGGCCCATGCCAACCATTCCGACGGTGCGATCGCGCAGCGTCGCCTTGGTGAGCGGATAGTGAGCATCTTTCCATTTGCCGGCACGCAGATAACGCTCCGACTGCGGCAGTTCGCGCACCGTGCAAAGCAGGAGACCGAGCGCGGTGTCTGCCACCTCCTCGTTGAGCACTTCCGGAGTGTTCGTCACCACAATGCCATGCTCGCCCGCCCATTTGGCGTCGATATGATCGTAACCGACGCCAAAGCTCGATACTTGCTCGAGCTGCGGAAACTGCTGGAGAAAGTTTCCGTCGACCTTATTGGCGGTGTAGGCAATCGCGATCGCCTTGATTTTGTTGCCAAACTCCTTGACGAACGCCGTCTTGTCCTTGGCGTCTAGCCAATGGTGAAGTGTCACCTTGCCTTCGAAACCCTTCATCATTACCGGCTTCTTTGCGCCGACCATCAATACGTCCGGCTTTTCGCCAGCCATTTCGTGTACTCCTATTACACCAATGCAGTGACAGGCTTTTCGATGAAATCCTTGAACGCCGCGAGCAGTTCGGCTCCAAGCGCACCATCAACCACCCGATGATCGCACGATAGAGTGACTGTCATCTGGCTGATGAACCTGACGCTGCCGTCTTCTGCCTCGACGGGCGCCCGTCGCGTCGCTCCGATCGCCAGAATTGTGGCGTGTGGTGGATTGATGATGGCCGAAAACTCGCGCACGCCGTACATGCCGAGGTTGGAAATGGCGCTGGAACCGCCCTGATATTCGTTCGGTCTGAGCTTCCTGTGCCGCGCGCGATCGGCAAGATCACGCATTTCCGCGGAGATCGTGGTGAGCGATTTTGCTTCGGCGTTGTGCACGACCGGCGTAATCAGTCCGCCTTCTAGCGCAACTGCTATGCCAAGATCGGAATGCCGGAAGCGGAGAATTCGATCACCTGCCCACACCGCGTTGGCGGCAGGAATGCGTTGCAACGCCGCCGCCCAGGCCTTGATAATGAAGTCGTTGAGCGAGAGCTTGAACGCCGGCTGGCCGTCCTTGTCCCTGGGCGCAGCGGCATTCGCCTCCTCGCGCATGGCAATCAGACGACCGGCATCGAGGTCGGCGGTCAGATAGAAATGTGGAATGGTCTGTTTCGCCTCGACGAGCCGCGTGGCGATTGTGCGGCGCATGCCGTCAAGTGGCACTTCTTCATAGTCAATACCGTCATAGAGCGCTTTCACTTGCGCGGCGCTGGCACCGCCCGGCATTGCAGCAGGCCCGGCACCCGGCGCCGCCTGCTCGACATCGCGGGCGACAATGCGGCCATGGGGACCTGAACCAGCGACGCGCGACAAGTCTATTCCGCGTTCGCCGGCAAGCCGCCGTGCAAGCGGGGTCACAACCGCACCGCTGGCGAGCTTTGCAGGGCCAAAATTCCGCTCGGGCGTGCGAACTTCGCGGAACGGATCCATCGGGAGCGCCGGGCGAGGCGCTGGCGTGGAGTGGACGGCCGGCGCAGACCCGAATATCCGCTCGTCCCCGCGCAAGCGCGCACCCAAGGCGTCTGGGCTCCGGACTTCCGCTTTCGAGGGAGTGGGCGGCGGAGAAGTTTTTGCGCTCGCCGGCGTCCCTGACCCCGATATGACCGCGACCACGGCGCCGACCTTGGCCACCTCGCCAACCTGAAACCGTATTTCGCTGAGCGTGCCGGCCGTCGTTGACGGTACTTCCATTGACGTCTTGTCGGTCTCAATTTCGAACAGGTTGTCGCCCGGCTTCACTGTATCGCCGGCAGCCTTGAACCATTTCGTGATCTTCCCCTCGGCTACCGTTTCGCCGAGCTGCGGCATCAGAACGTCCACGCGCGTTTCCCTCGACTGCTGACCGCCGCCTACCAACTCACCGACACATATTGGGTCTCGAGGAACTCCATCATCCCCTCGTGCGCGCCTTCGCGGCCAAGGCCGGACTGCTTGGTGCCGCCGAACGGCGCCGCCGGGTCGGACACCAGGCCACGATTGAGGCCGACCATTCCGAAATCAAGCTTTTCGGACACCCGCATGCCGCGGCTCAAATCCTTCGTGTACAGATACGCGACCAGCCCGTATTCCGTGTCGTTGGCACGCTTGATCGCTTCGTCCTCGGTCTTGAAGGTCTGGATTGACGCGACCGGTCCGAAAATTTCCTCGTTCAGCATCTTGGCCGAATCCGGAACATTGGTCAGCACCGTCGCCGGATAGAAGAATCCGGGACCGGCAGGCAATTTGCCGCCGACCAGAACCTTGGCGCCTTTCTTGACCGCATCGTCGACCAGCTCGATCACCTTGTCGCGGCCGTCCTTGTTGACCAGCGGCCCCAGATTGACTCCGTCGTCGAGTCCGTTGCCCATCTTGAGAGAACCCATCTTTGCGGTGAGCTTTTTGGCAAACTCCTCGTGTACTTTCTCGTGCACATAGAAGCGGTTAGCTGCCGTACAGGCCTCGCCCATATTACGCATTTTGGCGATCATCGCGCCGTCGATTGCGGCGTCGATATCGGCATCTTCGAACACAATGAATGGTGCATTGCCGCCAAGCTCCATCGCCGGCTTGACGATGTTATCGGCAGCTTCATGCAGCAGTTTGCGCCCGACCTCGGTCGAGCCGGTGAAAGAGACAACGCGTACGCGTGGATCGTGCAGCATGGCACCGACTACCTTGCCGGACGAGCGCGACGGAATGACATTGACCACGCCGGCAGGTACACCGGCTTCTTCCAGCGCCGGCATCAGCGCAAGCATTGTGAGCGGCGTATCCGAGGCAGGTTTGAGAACCACCGGACAGCCGGCCGCCAGCGCGGGTCCGATCTTGCGCGTCGCCATTGCCGCCGGGAAATTCCAGGGCGTTACCAGAACGGCAATACCAGCGGGTTTGTGATGCACGAAAATGCGCGCACCTGAAGCTGGCGCGCGTGAAACTTCGCCGATATTGCGCACGGCCTCTTCCGCATACCAGCGGAAAAATTCAGCGGCGTAGGCGACTTCACCGCGCGAGTCGGGCAATGCCTTGCCATTCTCTAGCGTGATCAGTTTTGCGAAACGTTCGGCGTCGCGCATGATCAACTCATAGGCCTTACGCAAAATCTCAGCTCGTTCACGCGGCTTTCGCCCTGCCCAGCCCTCGAATGCGCTCTCGGCCGCGTCAAGCGCGGCTTTGGCGTCATCGACCGTCGCACTGGCAACAGAAGCAATCTTGCGCTCGGTGGCCGGATCGATCACATCGAAACGGCCGCCGTCGGAGGCCTTGCGCCACTTGCCCCCGATCCAAAGATCGGTTGGGACGTTGGCGAGAAGATTTTCGTACATCGGTCTTATCCTGAGAGTGAACGTCGCACAGTCTCTGCGATGCGATCTGGCGTCGGCAAAACGATGTCTTCCAGAATGTCCGCGGCCGGCAGCGGAATATGCGGTGTCGTGATGCGGACCGGCGGACCGTCGAGGTCATAGAAGGCCTCATCCGCCGCGATCGACACAATTTCAGCGCCCCAACCACAGAGCCGCGGATTTTCCTCGACTGTGAACAGCCGGTGTGTCTTGGCAACCGAGCCGAGAATAGTTTGCGTATCAAGCGGCACCAGCGAGCGTACATCGACAACTTCGCAGTCTATGCCGTGTTGCGTCTTGAGCTTCTCGGCGGCCTCCAGTGCGCGCGGGACCATCAATGCCAGCGCGCAAATGGTTGCGTCCTTGCCGGGCCGCAGCACTTTTGCCGTGCCGAGCGAGTCGACGATCTCACCATCCGGAACTTCACCCTTTGTGGCGTACAGCGACTTGTGTTCGAGAAAGATCACCGGATCGGGATCACGCACCGAAGCCGCCAAAAGGCCGATCACATCGCGTGGGCTCGATGGCGCAACGACCTTGAGACCCGGGATCATCATGCACCAATTTTCGACGCTCTGACTGTGCTGCGCGCCAAAGCGGGAACCCGCGCCGTTGCCGGTGCGAACCACCAGCGGGCATTTAGTCTGCCCGTTAGACATGTAGCGGCTTTTGGGAAATTCGTTGGCGATATAATCGAAGCAGACCGCGAAGAAATCCGAGAACATGATTTCGGCAATCGGCTTCAGCCCGGTCATCGCCGCGCCCATGGCGGCGCCGAGAATGGCCTGTTCGGAGATCGGCGTGTCGCGTACACGCAACGGCCCGAACTGCTCGTAAAGGCCGACGGTTGCCTTGAACACGCCGCCCGCCTTGGCCACGTCCTCCCCGAGGAACACAACATCAGGGTCGCGACTCATTTCCTGCGCTATGCCGCGGATAACGGCATCTCTATAGCTCAGTTCCGCCATGCCCAGCCTCCATCGGCGTAGACATCGGTCGTTAGAATTTCGAGCGGTGGGCTGGCGGCCGCTTTGCAGATCTCGGTCGCGTCATCGACCTCTTTGCGCACACTGGCGTCGATAGTTTCGATGTCGGCATCGCTGACGCCGAACTGCTTCAGACGTTCGCGGTAAATCTTGATTGGATCGCGCAATTTCCATTTCTCCAGTTCGCCTTCGGGGCGATACTTGGCGGGATCGGCACGCGAATGGCCGCTGTGCCGGTACGTCATGCATTCGATCAGGGAAGGTCCCTCACCGGCGCGTGCCTTTGCGTATGCCTTCTGCGCTGTGCGATAGCATTCGTCCGCATCGTTGCCGTCGATCACGATGCGTTCGAGGCCGTACGATCCGGCGCGGTCGGCGGCCGGATGCGTTACCGCCGTGACATCGGCGATCGGCGTGTATTCCATATAGAGATTGTTCTCACAAACGAAGATCACCGGCAGCTTCCACACCGCCGCGAAATTTAACGCCTCATGAAACGCGCCGATATTCGTCGTGCCGTCGCCGAAGAAGCAAACCGAGACATCCTTGTCGCCCTTATATTGCGCGCGCCATGCGGCGCCGCAGGCGATAGGCAGATGCGCGCCGATGATGGCGTAGGAACCCATAACACCGTGCTCTTCCGAGGTGAGATGCATGGAGCCGCCCTTGCCGCGCATCAGCCCGTTGTCGCGCTGCATCAGCTCGCCCAGCACCTTCTCAACCGGCACGCCGCGCGCCAGCGTGTGGGCATGGCCGCGATAAGTGCAGAACGAGAGATCGCCCTTCTGCATGGCCTCGGCAAAGCCGGCGGCGATCGCTTCCTGCCCGAGCGACAAATGGCTGGTGCCCTTGACCAGGTTCTGCAGGAACAGGTCGTAGGCGCGTTGCTCCGCTTCGCGCAGGCGCACCTGCGAGCGGTACAGGGCCAGCCGTTTCTGCTCGCCGATGTCATCGTTCAGCCCGGAACCGGGCTTTACCTGCGCGCGGTCCTTTGCAGTGGCCATAGATAATCCTTCGCGGTGGAAAAGCCTGTGTGGTGGCCGGAACTTAGCGCCCCCTGCGATGATTAGGCAACCGGTGCGGAAGGTTCCGCTTTGCCCACCTTGCGCTCACGATTGAGCAAATAGAGGCCGGACGACACCACAATCAATCCCCCGATGACAGTCCAGCGGTGCGGCACATCGCCGAACACCAGGAAACCCAAAGTCGTCGTCCATACCATCTGCGTATAGATGAAAGGCGCCAAGGTCGAAGCCGGCGCCAACCGGTGGCCGCAGATGAGGAGATAATGCCCGCCGCTGCCGAGCGCGCCGATAAGCACCATCAGTGCAACAACAAAAGCGCTGTTTGGCGGGGTCCACACGAATGGAATGATCGGCAGCATGGCCACCGCACCGACGAGGTTCGAATAAAACAGTGTCGTCTCGCTGGAATCGCTGTGCGACAGCACCCGCGTCGAGATCACGTAAAGCGCGTAGCAGACGGCGCTGCCGAGTGATAACAGTGCCGCGGGGTGAAGTCCGCCCAAGCCCGGGCGCGCCACCAGCAGCACGCCGAAGAAACCAACGCTGATTGCGGTCCAGCGCCGCCAGCCAACCCATTCACCAAGCAGCGGCCCGCAGAGCAAGGCAACCAGAAATGGTGTCGAAAACAGGATCGCCAGCGCCTCGTCGAGCTGCAGGTAACGCAGCGCAAAAAAATTCAGCGCGGTCGATCCAAGTAGCAAAGCTGACCGGCCGATTTGCATGAAGGGCCGCCTCGTTGTCATCATTTTTGGTCTTGTGATTGGATTTAGAAAAATAAGTGCCAGCACGAACGCAACAAAGTAACGAGCCCACACCACCTGCAACGGATCCATGTAACGGAGCAAATATTTTCCAGTGGCATCGAGACAAGAAAAGGTCGCCACCGCGCCGCACATCAAGGCGATACCGGTCAACCGTTGCCGGCGTTGGTGGGAAGCGTCGCTCAATAGGTCGCCCGACCGCCGGAAATATCGAAGACCGCGCCGGTCGTGAACGAGCACTCGCTCGAGGCACAGAAGGCCGCGAGGCTTGCGATTTCTTCAACTTTCACAAAACGTCCACGAGGAATCTTCGACAGCATGAAATCGATGTGTTCTTGCGTCATTTGATCGAAGATCGCGGTTTTTGCAGCCGCCGGCGTAATGCAGTTGACCGATATGTCGTAGGACGCGAGTTCCTTGCCGAGCGATTTGGTCAAGGCAATAAGTCCCGCTTTCGATGCGGAATACGCCGGCGCGTTCGGGTTGCCCTCCTTGCCGGCGATCGAGGCTATGTTGACGATTCGACCGTAGTTTTGCGCGATCATTACCGGCGCCAGGGCACGACAACAATGAAACGGGCCGTCAAGATTGATCGAAAGTACATTGCGCCAGGCGTCAAGCGGATAGTCCCAGGTTTTTACGTTCGGCCCGGCAACGCCTGCATTGTTGACCAGGATGTCGATGTGCCCGAGAGCTCTGAGCGATTCATCACGCGCCCCCTCGACGTCGGAATAGTCAGTGACGTCGACCCTGACGGGCGAAATCCGGCCGCGCTTCTGCAGTTCGGCCGCTGTTTTTTTTGCCAAATCGATGTCGCGATCCCAGATCGCAACCGCCGCGCCAGATTCAAGGAACCGTTCGACGATCGCGCGTCCAATGCCTTGCGCCCCGCCGGTGACGACTGCGTTGCGCCCGCCGAGATCGATTTTGTTGACCATGGCCGTCTCCCCGCGCGAAAGCTAGCGAAGGCGCGGCTCCGTGGCGAGTGACGAAAACGCGGGTGTGTCGTGCGTGCACCTTGTGCGGGCAAGGGAAGCGCTGTAAAACAATGATGCGGGGCTACGACGGTCGCCCCACACTTCCAAGGCCTGTGAGCCCAAGCACCGTCTCCTTCGTTTGCGGAGGGGACTATGCTGCCATTGGGCTAGAATTCCACTGAACTCGATTTGCGATGATTGGGGGCCTCCGGCTCGTGGTCATCACTATGGTGCTTCGGGGATCACCCGCCTCCCCGTCAGATGAGTCTTCCATCCAAGGCGCTGTTCCACTTCGTGTTAGGAGCGACACATGGATGGCTTGGTTCTGACGATTTTCCTCCTGGCGTCATTTTTGGGCGGGCTGACGTCCGGTCTTGCCGGTTTCGCCATGGGCCTCGTGGTGTCCGGCATCTATCTGCACATCCTGACGCCGATCCAGACCGCAACCCTCATCGTGGGCTACGGTTTTGTAACGCAGGGTTATGGTGTTTGGGCGTTGCGGCACGCGGTGCGATGGCGCAGTGCAGCACCGTTTATCGTCGGCGGCCTGTTCGGTGTGCCGGCGGGCACAATGCTGCTTACCTATATCGACCCGGCCTACATGCGCATCGGGGTCGGCGTGCTGCTGGTTGTCTATAGCATCTACAGTCTGGCGCGGCCGGCGATCAAGTTGGCGCATGAAGGCGTTGCCGTCGAGGTCGGCGTCGGATTTCTCAACGGCCTGCTCGCCGGATTGACCGGCCTGGTCGGGATCGTTGTGGTCGTGTGGTGCCAACTGCGCAATTGGCCCAAAGACGTCCAGCGCGCAATCTTTCAGCCGGTGCTGCTCGCGACCATCCTGACAAGCACGATTTCGTTGAGCGTCGCCGGCGCCGTTACAGCCGAAACAATGAAATTGTACCTGCTCGGCCTGCCTTGCATGCTGGCCGGCACATGGGCCGGGCTCAAACTGTATGGAAAGCTTGACGATGCCGCATTCCGCAAGATCATCCTGCTGCTGCTGCTGGTGTCTGGATTGTCGCTCATCGTGCCCTTGTCAATCTTCCGGTGACAGGGCGCACACGTTGCGTTAGAGTTTATCTGTGGGGCCTGCGACGGTCGCCCCGCACTTGCAAGGCTTGAGAGCCCAAGCACCGTCTCCTTCGTGAACGGAGGGGACCCATGCTGTCTCCGAGCTATTCAATCTCACCGAAAGATTTCTGGAATGCGATGGCGACACGCGATGCGCCGCAACTTGTCGACGTGCGGCGGCGCGACGCCTATGAGCAATCCACGCATCTGTTGCCGGGCGCAGTCTGGCGCGATGCCGCCAAGACCACGCAATGGATTGCTGAATTCGATCTGACGCGCCCGATCGTCACCGCCTGCAAGGCCGGTCATGAGATGAGCCAGAGCACGGTCGCGCAATTGCGTGCTGACGGTGTCGATGCCCGCGTCCTGGAAGGCGGCTACGAAGGCTGGACAAAAGCCGGTCTGCCCTTGGTCGCGAAAGCAGAACTCGACAGGATCGCGCCAAAGCGGCCAAGTATATGGGTCACGCGACGACGGCCAAAAATTGATCGCATCGCTTGCCCATGGCTGGTCCGACGTTTCCTCGACCCGCTTGCGCGCATCCTGTTCGTGGATCCCGATCAGGTCGTGAACGTCGCGCGGGAAAGTGGGGGCGTGCCGTTCGACATCAAGGATGTCGAGCTTAGCCATGTGGGCGAACGCTGTTCGTTCGACACCATGCTCAAACTGTTTGGTCTGGAAAGCGAACCGTCTTTGGCAAAGCTTGCCTTGATCGTGCGTGGCGCCGATACCGCGCGGCCCGATATCGCGGCGGAAGCGGCGGGACTGCACGCGATATCACTCGGCTTGTCGGCGCTCGCCGGGGATGATGATCATGGCCTGCTCGAGCGGGGATTCGTGGTCTATGACGCTTTGTTCGCCTGGCTGCGCTTTGCCGCCGAGGAGCGCCATAACTGGCCAGCCAAAGCCGCGTGATGAGCATGCAAAACCCACAAGCGGCTGTCCGGCCGGGCTTTCCCGAAGCTTTCGTGGTCTGGCTGAAAATCGGTTGTATCAATTTCGGCGGGCCGGCTGGACAGATCGCCCTCATGCACCGTGTCGTGGTCGATGAAAAGAAATGGATCGACGAGCCGCGCTTCCTGCATGCGCTCAACTTCTGCATGTTGCTGCCGGGGCCCGAAGCGCAAAAGCTGGCCACCTATCTCGGTTGGCTGCTGCACGGGGTACGCGGCGGACTGAGTGCGGGAATCCTGTTCGTCTTGCCCGGCGCATTCGTGATGCTGGGTTTGAGCTTGCTCTACGCGCTTGGGCGCGGCATTTCGGTCGTCGACGGCGCGCTGTTCGGCATCAAGGCTGCCGTGCTGGTGATCGTCATCGAAGCGCTCATCCGGATCGGCAAACGCGCATTGAAAACACCGTTGTTGCTTTCACTTGCAGGCGCAGCATTTGTCGGCATTTTTTTTCTGGGTCTGCCGTTCCCGCTGATCGTCGCGGCGGCGGCGTTGGTTGGTTACGTCGTCGCGCGACGAGCGCCCGATCAACTCGGACTAACCGGAAAAATTGAAAACGTCGCGCCACCAGCACCGGACCGATGGCGCCAGTTCATCACGGCTTCGATAGTAGGCGTCCTTGTGTGGTGGGCGCCAATCGCGCTCGCCGTTCTCGCCTTCGGACCAAAGCACGTACTGGTCAGCATCGGCACTTTTTTCTCAAAACTTGCTGTGGTGAGTTTTGGGGGCGCCTATGCACTGCTCGCCTACATGGCACAGGAAGCCGTCCGGACTTATGGCTGGATGACAGCGCCGGAAATGGTCGATGGATTGGGGCTTGCTGAAACGACGCCAGGACCGCTCATCCTCGTTACCCAATTCGTCGGCTTTCTTGCGGCATTTCGCGATGCCGCGCCTTTTTCACCCGTCACCGCGGGTATGTTGGGAGCGGCGATGACAACCTGGGTCACTTTCGCTCCCTCCATGCTCTGGATTTTCGCCGGCGCGCCATTCGTCGAGCGGCTACGCGCGAACACGCAGCTGTCCGGCGCACTTGCCGCTATTACCGCGGCCGTGGTTGGCGTCATTTTGAATCTGTCAGTGTGGTTCGCACTGCACGTACTATTCGGGAAGGTAACCGAAATGCATGCCGGCCCGTTGCGCTGGTATGCCTTCGACCCGTCCGCCCTTGATTTGCGCGCGACTGCGCTGGCGGCAATCGCCGCTGTGCTGGCTTTCGGATTGCACCGCAGCCTCATTGAGGTGGTAATTGCGATGGCCGCTCTCGGCGTTCTCGTGCAGTGGTCCCTTGGGACCTAACGTTCGCGTGCCATCGCGCTCTCATGCCAACGGCGAAGCCATAGATGCGAGATCGCCGACAGCGTGAAAAAGATTGCGACACCGGCCAGCGACAACAGCAGCAACGCCGCAAACATGCGCGGGATATTGAGACGGTACCCGGATTCGGCAATACGATAGGCCAAACCGGAGCCCGCGCCGGCCGACCCGGCGGCAATCTCGGCGACCACTGCGCCGATCAGCGATAACCCGCCGGCAATGCGCAGGCCGGCAAGTATTTGTGGCAGCGCTGACGGTAATTTCAGATTCCATAGCACTTGCCAGCGTGACGCCTTGTATAGCTCGAACAGCGACAGAAGATTGTGGTCGACCGAATTCAGCCCAAGCGTCGTGTTGGCGAGAACCGGAAAGAAAGCAACGATCCAGGCGCATGCCAAAACGGCCAGATGTTGCGGGAGATAAATCAGCAAAAGTGGCGCGACAGCCACGATCGGCGTCACCTGTAGGATAACCGCGTACGGATAGAGCGAATATTCGATCAACCGCACCTGGTTGAATAGAATCGCAAGGCCAATGCCGCCGACCGCCGCAAGCAAAAAACCCTCGAAAGTGATGCCCAGCGTGACCAGCAGGGAATTCCAGAGGAGGTCGCCATCCGCAACCAGTGTCGCCAACACGGTTCCCGGGCTCGGCAGCACGAACGGCGGAATTGCGAAGATTTGAACGACCAGATGCCAGATGAGCAGGCCGATCGCGAGCACGACGATTGGCAAGCCGATGCGCAGGACGCGGTCACTCATGGTGCGTCTCCGACCGCCATCGCCTTGCCGAGTATTTCGGCAACTTGCCGGCAGAAACCGGCATATTCGGCCGAGGTTCGGAACTGCTCATCGCGTGGATATGGCGCATCGATGGCGAGCTCCTTGAAGACTCGGCCCGGCCGAGGCGTCATCACCACGATACGCTGCGATAGATAGACCGACTCGAAGACCGAATGGGTCACGAAGACCACCGTGCGGCGCAGCTCCTGCCACATTGCCAGCAGATCGTTGTTGAGCTTGAAGCGAGTGATTTCGTCGAGGGCGGCGAAGGGTTCATCCATCAGCAGCAATTGCGGTGCTGTCACGAGCGCACGTGCAATTGACGCACGCATTTTCATGCCGCCTGAAAGTTCGCGGGGAAACGCGCCGACGAAATTCGCCAACCCGACCCGTTCCAGCGACTGCGCAACTGTCATACGCGATGATGTTGTATCCGCGCCAGCGAGTGTCAGCGGAAGCTGCACGTTGGCCGCAACATTGGCCCATGGCATCAGCGTCGGTTCCTGGAATACAAAGCCGATCCGGCCCATGCCGCTGGGCCACTCGACCGCGCCTGCGGATGGCTCACTCAGGCCTGCGATAATACGCAGCACGGTCGACTTGCCGCAGCCTGAAGGGCCCAGCAGCGAAACGAACTCGTCTTTGCGCACGTCGAAGTCCAATGCATTGAGCGCAACGGTACCACGCTCGAATGTCTTGCCGACGTGGCGGAGTGAAACGATGGTCTGGCTCGGCGTGCTCATCTCGGTCGCAGATCGACACCGACACCCTTGTTGACGAATTGCAAAGTATAGGCACGCTTGTAGTCGACGGCAGGATTGACCACGCCGGCGCGAACCATCCTGTCGAAGAAGCTTTTCCAGTGTGCATCGGTCATCGCGCCAATTCCGAGCTTAACAGAGTCGCCAGAATCGACGATGCCGTATTGCTTCATTTTCTCGATTGAATACGACAATAGTGCATCGGTCATTTCCGGATTCTGCTTCTTGATGAGCGCATTTCCTGCCCGGCTATCGCCATAAATATAGTGATACCAGCCGATCGCCGACGCATCGACAAACCGTTGTACAAGATCGGGCCGCTTCGCGACCAGGTCGCGCCGCGTTTCGATCAACGTCGAATAAGCATCGAAGCCATGGTCAGCAAGCAGGAACACCGCCGGCTTGAATTTTCCCTGCCGTTCGACAGCAAACGGCTCCGACGTGGCATAGCCCTGCATTGCCGAGTTCTTGTCGGCAAGAAACGGCTGCGCATTGAAAGTGTAAGGCTTCACTTTCGATTCGTTGAAACCGAAATCGGCTTTCAGCCACTGGAAATAGCTCGTCATGCCTTCCTTGGATACGAACAGCGTACGCGTCTTCAGATCCTCGAACGTCGTCACATCCGGATGCGCGACGAATACCTGCGGATCTTTCTGGAAGCTCGCGGCGACCGCGACGGTTGGAATATTCTGCGCGACCGCGTCGAACGATTGCAGTGAGTTGGCGCTCATAAAGAAGTCGAGCTTGCCGACGGGCAGCAGGATGCGATTGTTCACATTTGGGCCGCCCGGCACGATGGTCACGTCGAGCCCGTACTTCCTATAGGTGCCGTCGGCGAGCGCCTGGTAGAAGCCGCCGTGTTCAGCTTCCGCTACCCAATTGGTGCCAAACCGCACTTTATCCAGTTGCTGGGCCTGGGCCGACGCGCCAATGGCGAAAACCACTAGAAATACTGGGATTCTGAGCATTCTCTCACTTTGTCATGGTGCCGCGGGACCGCACAACCGCCCGCCGCGGCCTGTTTGAACCATTTCCCGAGCCCGCGCGACCCATGCATATCGCGGCCAATACAGGTCGCCCGAAATTTAACCGGATGGAGATCGCCATGACCAAGTCCAGGATCACCGGAGTCACTCTTACCGCGCTCACTTTGGCAGGCACCCTCGCCGCCACCAGCGGCACCGCCCAGGCTCATTCGCACTGGGGCACAGGCGTCGGCATCGGTATTGCCGCCGGCGCGCTGATCGGCGCAGCGGCCGTGTCCAACGGCTACGCAAGCCCAGTCTACGTCACTCCCGGATACTGCCGCCTGGTCGAGCGCTACGACCGCTGGGGCAATGTCCGCGTCATTCGGGTCTGCGACTACTGATTTTTCGCGCTTGGATCGGCGCCTGCCCCGTCCATCCTCGCGCCGATCGAGACGACCCGCCCGGTCACGTCCCCGTCCGGGCGGGTCCGCTTTATTCGGAGATGATCAGAATTCTGCGTGCACTCGCCCAGCAATAAACGAAATAGGCCCGCGGTCGGCGTTGTAAGCCGGATTCGTCATGTACTGGTAGTCGAGCGTCAGCGTAAGGGCTTTTGACAGAGCGAAAGCATAGAAGCTTTCGAGGATCTTTTCGTTGCGATAGTTGAGCTGGCCGTCACCGATGAGAATTCCCAACCCTCCTGCCGCGAGATAATCGCGGTGATCTTTCGAGATGCCGTTGATCGCATAGCCGATCCCGATTTTGTCATTGGGTCGTCCCCACGAGTTTCCTTTTATTGAAGTCCCGAATGAGAGGCTGGAATCGATATCGGTGAACGTCGTAATCTCCGTCTTGCCATTGTTCCAGCTCCAGCGCGCGAACATTCCGATCTCATTATTGATCGCCTGCTCAAGGTTGAACACGTAGCCGTATTTCGTTTGACCCTGCCTCAACAGGGTGATTGCCGTTGTCGGGTCGATGCCTGTGGCGGCGGAATAATTGATCGCATCACGATAATTGCCGGCAAAGTATTCGTTCATCCATCCGATGATGCGAAGTTTTCCCGGCTGCGAAAACAGCGAATACCTGGTCTCAAGTTCGGTGACATAGCCTCCGCGCCTGAATACCTGACTGTCGAAATCGTTCGAGTTGGGTTTGTCACCTACCAAAAAATATCCCGCGCGCAGCGCCCAGTTTTTCTGGTTAAAGTCGGCCACGACGCCATAGGTTAAACCGACTTTGTCGGCTGCGTAGTCGAACGCGCCGGCGGCCCAGAGCGACCAGTTGAAAAAGTCCGCGCGCGAATCCTGCGCGTAAGCATTGTTATCGAATACGTCATGCACCGCGAACTTGCCGACCTGGATTGTTAGCCGGGAAATGTCTTTTTTTCCGGCCATCTGGCCGTACGAACTTTCAATTGTTTCTTGCTCGCCGCCAAAACCAAAGGTTTGGCGCAGAAATAGTCGCGAGGTGTTATAATGCGGATAAATAAAATCTGATTTCTGCGCTTCGCCGTTTGGAAAGCCCGCCGCGCCTACCGTGCTGCTCAGACCGAAACCTTGAAGCAGTTCGGGATTGTAATAAAGCTCGGCCCCCTGCCAGAGCCTCAAGCCGAGAAACGCACTTGCAGTGAAGGTCTCCTTGCTTTGCGGCCACGGCGGCAAACTGTTCTCACCGGTATAGAGTGCACGGAAGCGTGGATAGCCTTGCTGGATGTAAGTCGTCTGGCCGTGGATTTCCCACTGATCGCTTTCGCTCAGATTGTCGTCATCGCCCGCCTTTTGTTTGCCTGACTCGACGAGCCTTCGGTTTAAGCCGAGGCGAACCATGTGAGTATCGAAGCGGGAGGCGTATTGGGCGCCAGTCATGAACATCACATCGGTCGATCCGAAGCGGCTGTAGAGATATTCAATGCGAGCGGTCCAATTTTTCTGAAATGCGAGTTCAGCTCCGCCACCCACCGCCCAACCGTAGCGCGTGCCCGGGTGCACCTCATCGTTGCCCGAAGTCGGATCGGTGCGGACGAAGTGGCCGCTTGAGGCGGCAAATCCCCCTGTCGCGTAAAGAAGCGTCCTGTCGAATGCATAACCGAAACGTGCGCGGAGCGTGGCAATGTAGTCCAGTTGCTCCGCGAAGATGCTGCGTGATGTCGTCCCCCGCCATATCAGGGCATCCGACGGATAGGCATTGGGGAATGAAATGTCGGCTTCCGCGCCGATCATGAAACGCGACGGGAATACGTAGTTATACCCAAACTGAAGCCCGCCAAAGAGACCGCCCAAGGTCGGATTTGCATTTTGCAAGCCGGGATCGCGGACGGATATATCGCCGTTCGCGCGGCCATAACCGACATGGCTCCCCAAATAGAAGCCGCGCCAATCAAAGGCGCCCGTCTGGGCTCGCGCGGACGTTGTCCCAAGTGTCGCGAACCCGACAACCAAGATACCAACGAGCGGGAATAGGCACTTCTTCATCGGTCGAAGCCACGAGCACTCGAGTTTTCTCTGCTGCGGCGACCAGCTTATGCCCCGGCGAGCTGGTCACCTGTATGACGGCCCCCTAATCACCAACCATATCCACGGAAATTCCAGTTGCAAATGATTCTTAACAGAGATGGTAGGATTAGATACCTGGCACTGGCGTGGGTCGGGGGTGGATCGTTTCCGGACGCACCACCGTAAACCACGTTTCCAAAGGACTTTCAGCGGCCTGAAATGTTTATGCCGTGGTAACACCGCTGTCAGTTGCCTGCGGTATAAGGCACACTAATTGGGGGGATTATTATCGAAAGGCGAAGCCTTGGATCGGATTGTCGGGGCGATCGTGGGGCAACTCAAGCTCCAGCCGGCGATCAATGCCCGCAATGGCGTGATCGCGGCGGCCGCATTGATCGTTGGCACATGGCTTGCTGTAGCTGCGACCACGCACGCGCCCGACGTGAAAAAGGCCGCCGAAGAAACGTCCGCGCAGGGTCGCCATGAAGGCGCGCTGTATTTCCCGACCCCGAAACAGTGGGCCTCGCTGACCATCGTGCCGGTCACCGAGGTCGTTTTTCGTACCGAGCATCTGACCGAGGGGAAGATCGCCGTCGACGAAGACCGCTCGACGCTTGTCTTCTCGCCGTATTCGGGTCGGGTGATAAAATTGCTTGCCAAGCCGGGCGACACAGTGAAGGCCGGCCAACCGCTTTTCACGGTTGAGGCACCGGACATGGTGCAGACGCAGAATGATTTTATCACTGCGATCGCCAACTTGAACAAGGCCAAGTCAGCGCTTGAGCTCGCCAAGATCGTCGAACAACAAAACAAGACACTTTATGACTCGCGAGCCGGTCCTTTGCGCGATCTTCAAACCGCGCAAGCGACTACCCGCGCCGCTGAAAACGACGTGCGCTCGGCGCAAACTTCGCTCGAAGTGACACGCAACCGCTTGCGCATTTTCGGCATGACCGACGAAGAGATCACCAAATTCGGCGACACTGGCGCCGTGAGTCCGCAGATGACGATCTATTCGCCCATCGGCGGCACCGTGATTCAGCGCAAGGTCGGTCCCGGGCAATATGTCAACACCTCGTCCCAGAACACCAATGCAAGCGACCCGACCTTCATCATCGGCGATCTGTCCACTGTATGGTTGGTCGCGTACGTGCGTGAATCTGACGCCCCGAGCGTCCACGTCGGGCAGGCTGTCCATTTTACCGTTCTCGCATATCCAAATCGCGTATTCCCGGCAAACATTTCCTTTGTTGCAACGTCGCTCGACAACGGAACCCGACGCCTTTTGGTCCGGGCAACAATTGACAACTCGCAGCAGTTGCTTCGGCCGGAGATGTTCGCGAGTGTGACAATTCTCACCGGCGAGGGAGATAACTCTCTCGCGGTGCCACAAGACGCGATCATCTATGACGGCAAAACTGCGCATGTTTGGGTCGCGCGTGACGACAAATCGGTCGAGCGGCGCGACATAAGGACCGGACTCTCAAACGGGCAGATGATCCAGGTCCTTGAGGGTCTGCGTCCTGGCGAAACCGTCGTGAGCAAGGGCAGCTTGTTCGTCGATCGCGCCGCGGCGGGAAGCTGAAGCATCCATGTTGCGCAGCCTGATGTCGTTCTGTCTTTCGCGACGCCCGCTCGCGCTTGTCGCCTTTGCGGCATTTATCGCAGTCGGCATTGCTGCCTTTACGGTACTCAATGTCGAGGCCTATCCCGACCCCGCGCCGCCGATTATCGAAATCATCGCGCAGTATCCTGGCCAGTCGCCCGAGGAAGTCGAACGTTATGTTACTATTCCTCTGGAGATCGCGGTCGCCAGCACGCCCGGCCTTACCTACATCCGCTCGAACACGGTATTCGCGCTCGGCTTTATCCGCCTGCAATTTGAATACGGCCGCGACTACAATTTTGTGCGCCAGCAGGTCACCAACCGCCTGAAGGACGCGACGCTGCCGAGCGCGGTAACGCCGGTGATCTCTCCCGCGGGTGGCATCAGCGAAATCCTGCGTTACCAGCTCAAAGGTCCGCCGGGCATGGACCTGATCCAGCTCAAAACCATTCAGGACTGGGTGGTTGAGCGCAAATTGCGCATCGTCCCCGGCGTCGCCGATATTTCGCCGCTCGGCGGCAAAACAAAGGAATACCAGGTCGAAATCGATCTCGATCGAATGCGGGCCTACGGGCTGACATTGCCGCAGATTATCAACGCGATTTCGACCAGCAACGCCAACGTTGGCGGACGGACCATTGCCGTGGGCGAGCAATCCGTTAACGTTCGCGGCGTCGGCGCGCTCGGCTCGATCAGCGATATCAACAATATCGTGGTGAGCCAGCAGGGCGGATTGCCTGTCGTCCTGTCAGATATCGCGCACAATCAGATTGGATTTACGCCGCGTCTCGGGATTGCCGGTCGTGACAACCAGGACGACATCCTGTTCGGCATCGTCCTGATGCAGAAACTCGAGCGCACGATGGACGTGGTAACCCGCGTGCGGGCGGCCATAGAGCGCATCAATACCGACGGCAGCCTACCCCCCGGCGTGAAAATCGAACCTTACTACGATCGCGGCGATCTGGTCGCGATTACCGTACGAACGGTTCTGCATAATATGTTGTTCGGCATCGCCCTGATCTTTCTCATTCAGTGGGTATTCCTCGGCAATCTGCGTTGCGCGCTGATCGTCTCGGCGACTATCCCAGTGGCGCTGTTCCTCGCGGTAATCATTACGGTTTTACGGGGGGATTCGGCCAATCTCTTGTCGGTTGGCGCGATCGATCTCGGCATCATCGTCGACGGCACCGTCATCATGGTGGAAAACATCTTCCGCCATCTCGCGCATCACACGGCACGTAGCCCGGTTGATGCAAGCCGTAGCGATCGGCTGCATCGAATCCTTGCGGCCGCCGTTGAAGTAGATAAACCGATCTTCTTTTCCGTCGTCATCACCATCGCCGCGTTCATTCCGCTTTTTACGATGCAAGGCGTCGAAGGCCAGATTTTCGGACCGATGTCGCGGACTTACGCCTACGCTTTGCTTGGCGCGGTGATCGCGACCTTCACGGTAACCCCCGTAATGTCGTCGCTGTTGTTGCCCGAGCGAGTTACCGAGGTTGAAACGGTTATCGTTCGTGGTATCCGCAGGATTTACGAGCCGGTCCTCATTCTTGCAGTAAAGAACGCGCGCATCGCCGCGATGATAGCCGCGGCATTCCTTGTGGTCTGCGGCGGTCTTGGCATGCGGCTTGGCACTGAATTTCTGCCGAAGCTGGAAGAGGGCAATCTCTGGATCCGCGCTTTGCTTCCGCCGACGATTACCCTCGACGCAGGCCGCGACACCGTGGACAGGATCCGCAGCGTGATCGCCAGCTATCCTCCCGTCCGCACGGTCGTCTCCGAGCAAGGCCGCGGCGAAGACGCTACCGACCCGGATGGATCGTTCGTCGCCGAATTTTTCGTGCCCCTTAAGCCGTTTGAGGAATGGCCCAACGGCCTCACCAAACCAAAGCTTGTAAGGGAAATGGCGAAGCGGCTGGAAAGCGAGTTTATCGGCATCGACTTCAACTTCTCGCAATACATCCAGGACAACATTGAAGAGGCCGTATCCGGTGTGAAAGGCGAGAATTCGGTCAAGATCTTCGGCCGCGATCTGGCTGAGCTTGAGCGTCTATCGAAGCTGGTCCAGGACGAACTGGCGAAAGTGCCCGGCGTCGCCGACGCGGGCGCATTTAATCTGCTTGGTCAGCCCAACCTGGTTATCCAGGTCGACCGCGCCAAGGCAGCCCGCTACGGCATCACTGTCAGCGATATGAACACCGTCGTTCAGGCGGCTATTGGCGGACAGGAAGTGACCCGCGTTTACGACGGCGAGATGAACTTCCCGCTGACGGTCCGGCTGGCGCCGCAGTATCGCGACAATATCGACGCCATTCGCTCGGTCCCGGTCGCTCTGCCAAATTCCGATCCGAAATCGCCGACGGCCTACATTGCGCTTGGAGATGTCGCTGAAGTGCGGCTTGAGACCGGCGCGGCTTATATCTACCGGCAAAACACCGAGCGTTTCGTCCCGATTAAATACAGCGTACGCGGCCGCGATCTCGGATCGACCGTCGCCGATGCGCAGCGGCGCATCGCCAAAAACGTGGAACTGAAGGAAGGCTACCGGATGGAATGGTCGGGCGAATTCGGCGCCCTGGTCGAAGCGAAAAAGCGGCTCGCCGTCATTATTCCGCTCAGCCTTCTGCTGATCATGATGCTGCTTTACAGCCTGTTCAATTCCGTACGCGATAGTTTGCTGGCCCTGTCCGGTATTCCGTTCGCCGCCTGCGGCGGAATTCTCGGGTTATATTTCTTCGGCCTGAATGCCAGTGTGTCGGCTGCTGTCGGATTTATTTCCCTGTTCGGCGTGTCGGCAATGGACGGAATTCTGCTCGTCTCTTACATCCGGCGCCGGCTGGATGAAGGATTTGGCAAAGACGAATCCATCATTGGTGCCGCGAAAGCGCGGATGCGCCAGATTTTCATGACCGGCTTTTCCGCGTGTATCGGCCTGGTGCCGGCGGCAATCTCCACCGGCATCGGCTCGCAGGTTCAGCAACCGCTTGCCTGCGTGATCGTTGGCGGCATGCTGCTCTCGCCGATTTGCAGCCTTCTTGTCATTCCGACATTGGCGCGGCTGGCGATGCCCACGGTACGGCGAACCGCGCCAGCGCGTCGCAGCCAGGCGCCGGAGCCCGGTCCCGCGGAATAGCAGGCCTGCCAATCAGCTTGCCCGTTTTGCCGGCTGGACCAATCCACCGATCCGGCCGATGAATTTGACGATCGGCGACCAGAACAGCAGCAGAATGGCGAGCGTGGTTATGGAGCCGACCAGGGGATTCGCCCAAAACACCCGTAGGTCGCCGCCGGATCCGATCATCGCAAGGCGGAAGGCGTCTTCCGCGCGGCTGCCCAGCACCAGCGCGAGCGTGAAGGGCGCCAGTGGAATCCCAACCTTCTTGAAAACGTAGCCGATGATGCCAAACAACAACATCAACCAGATGTCGAACATCGCGTTTTGGATCGCGTAAGCACCGATCGCGCAGGAGACCACGATCATCGGCGCAATGGCGGCGAACGGCACGCGCAGGACCGCGGCAAAAACTGGCACGGTGGTGAGCACCATCGCCAGGCCAACGATATTGCCGAGATACATTGAAGCGATAAGGCCCCATACGAAGTCCTTGTGCTCAACAAACAGCAGCGGACCGGGATTAAGGCCCCACACCATCAGCCCGCCGAGCAGGATCGCGGCTGTACCGGAACCCGGAATTCCCAATGCCAGCATCGGGAGCAACGCGGCTGTGCCGGACGCATGCGCCGCCGTTTCCGGTGCAAACACGCCTTCTATGCGACCCTTGCCAAAGCTATCGGAATCCTTGGCGAAACGCTTGGCGAGGTTGTACCCCATGAACGATGCGGCAATTGCGCCGCCGGGCGTGATACCGAGCCAGGCACCGATCACCGACGAGCGGAGCAGGGTCACCCAGTAGCGTGGCAAATCCTTCCACACGCTCCAGAGCACGCGCAGGCTGATTCGCGCCGCATGACCGCGCAGCGCCAGTCTCTCTTCCATGGTGAGGAGGATTTCGCTGATGCCGAACAGGCCGATCACCGCCACCAGGAAGTTGATACCGCGCAAGAGATCACTAAAGCCGAAGGTCATGCGTAATTGCCCGGACACCGTGTCCATGCCGACGCCGGCGAGCAACAAGCCGAGAGCCATCGAGATGATCGTCTTATGCTTCGCTTCTCGGCCGAGCCCCACGAATGAGCAAAAGGTCAACAGGTAGACGGCGAAGAATTCGGGCGGACCAAATCGAAGCGCGAATGATGCGATGCCGGGCGCCAGAAAGGTAATGAGCAGAACGGCGAACAGCGAACCAATGAAGGACGAGGTAAAGGCCGCAGTGAGCGCTTCCGCCGCCTTGCCCTGCTGCGCCATCGGATAACCGTCGAAGGTCGTCGCTACCGACCAGGCCTCGCCGGGAATATTGAAAAGAATCGAGGTAATTGCACCGCCGAAAAGCGCGCCCCAATAGATACAGGACAGCATGACGATGGCCGAAGTCGGGTCCATCGTGAACGTCAGCGGCAGCAAGATCGCGACGCCGTTGGGTCCACCGAGACCCGGCAACACGCCAACGAAAATGCCAAGCACCAGGCCGACCATCATCAATGAAAGCGTCTTCCAGGTCAGCAGGACAGCGAAGCCCTGAAGGAGCAGCGTAAAGGCTTCCATCGGACCTAGTATCCAAACAGGGCTTCAAGCGGCCCCTTGGGCATGATGACGTCGAAGGCGATGTCAAAGGTGATGAACATGGCGAGCGAGAAGATGAGGCCGGTCACCAGTGACTTCCACAACGCGATGCGTCCCACGAACCACATGAAGCAAGTGATCAACAGGAAGCTAGCGACATAGAGCCCGAGCCATTGCGTCAGCAAGCAAAACAGAAACGTTGGAACAAACACCTGCATCACCCGGCGAAGCTGATCGCGCGTGACGAATGTCTTGCCTTCGTCCATCCGGCTCAGAAAAATCGAGACCAACCCATAAATGCTTGCGGCAGCCAGGATCACGGACAAATAGAACGGAAAATAACCGGCCTGCGGCCCTTCCGCTTCCCAGCCCATTCCTGTCCGCCAGTTGTCGAACGCCAGCAGCGTCGCAAGTGCCGTCAACAAGATATAAACGAGGGTTTCTACGGTTCGCGTTGAAGCAACCGCCGGCGATTCTTCGGCCGGCGCATCCGGGTCTTCGACGACAATCTCGTTATTCGATTCCGACACTCAGCCCTCGTATGCCACGCTTTCAAGCCCTGGCTCTCACCATCCGCGAAAGCAGGTGAGTACCGCATGCCCCGGATTGGAGAAAGCTCACTTCGCGACGAAGCCGGCCTCTTCCATAAGGCTCGAGTTCAGCTTGTCGTCTTCTTCAAGGAATTTGACCATGTCCTTGCCGGTCAGAAAGATCGGCTTGAGCGCCTGCTTTTCCATGTAGTCTTTGTATTCCGGCGTCTCCGATACTTTCTTGAATAGATCGACATAAAACGCGGTCTGCTCGGGCGTGACCTTGCCCGGAAGGAACATGGCCCGCAGCATAAGATATTGCACGTCGAGCCCTTCTTCCTTGCAGGTCGGAATATCACTCCATGCCTGGGTATCTGTCACCTTCGCCTTGTACGAGATGCGTTCCTTGTCGAACACGCAAAGTGCCCGCACCTGGCCGGCGCGCCATACCTCAAGATTCTCTGACGGGTTGTTGACGTTTGACGCGGTGTGGTTGCCGACCAGCTGTGTGGCCGCCTCGCCGCCCGACTTGTAGGGCAGGTAGGCGAATTTCGCACCGGTCTTTTTCTCCATGAACACTGTCAGGATGTGGTCTTCGCGTTTTGATCCGGTGCCGCCCATCTTGAACGGCTGCGGGGCGGCCTTCGCCGCGTCGACAAACTCTTTCACGCTTTTGTAGGGAAGCGTGGTGTTGTCCCACAGCACGAACTGATCCATCGCAATCACGGATACTGGTGTCAGCTCGCGCCAGTTGAATGGGATTTTCGCGGATAGTGGCAACATATAAATCAGCGAATAGGCGATCAGCACCTTGTTCGGATCGCCATCGCTTGATTTCATGTACATCAGCGCCTCGGCGCCGGATGCACCGCCCTTGAGCGAAACGACCATCGGTTGCTTCATCAAATTGTGTTTCTGGATCGCGGCCTGGATCATGCGCGCCATCTGATCGGACGCGCCACCGGCGCCCGCAGCCACCACGATTTCGACCGGCTTGGTCGGCTCCCAGGCCATGGCCGGTGCGGTCGCCACTGCAATCGCCGCAAGCGCTGTGCCGGCAACAAAGATGTGTTTCATGTTGTCCTCCCTTCGTTGGACGCGGCGGTTCCATCCTCGTGAACCGTGCTGTCCTTGTTATTTGGCGCCATTGTGCGGGTATTGGGCAGAAGTTCAAGCCGCAGTCGGCCTAATTGCTGCGGTGCTCCCGGCGCAGGATATCTGCGCCCTGCACCATCGCCTGCATTTTGCCGAATGCCACCTCTTGCGGCAGGTATTTCATGCCGCAATCGGGCGCAATCACAATCCGCTGGGCGGACGCGTACGGCAGCGCTTTGCGGATGCGGCTGGCGACGATCTCCGGCGTCTCCACATTCATGTTGGAAAGATCGATCACGCCGAGGATGATCGTTTTTGACGTCAGCTTTTCGAGAATCTTGAGATCAAGCTTTGGCTGGGCCGCCTCGATTGAAATCTGCGCGGCTTTCGAATTTTCCAGCTCGGCCAGAAACGAATAGCCGGTCGGTTTGTCATGAACGACTGCGGCATAGCCGAAGCACAAATGCACCGCGACCGTTCCGCCAACACCGTCGAGTGCACGATCAAGGGCCTTCAAACCGTACTCGCGCGCCTTCTCGGGATGTTGTTGCATCCACGGTTCATCGATTTGCACAATGTCGGCGCCAGCTGCAAACAGGTCCTTGATCTCCTCGTTCACCGCGGCCGCGTAGTCCAATGCCATGGACTCATCGGTTTTGTAGAATTCGTTCTGCGCCTGTTTCGACATTGTAAACGGGCCGGGCAGCGTCATTTTCACGGTCTTTTTTGTATTCGCGCGCAGGAATTGCAAATCGCGCAGCTCGACCGGAAATTTCCGGCGAATCTTGCCGGTGACACGCGGAACTGGGATTGGCTTGCCGCTGCGATTGAGCGTCGAACCGGGGTTTTCCGTATCGACACCTTCGAGCGCGGTGGCAAAACGGTTCGAGTAGCTTTCTCGCCGCTGCTCGCCATCGCTGATGATATCGAGGCCGGCGCGCTCTTGATCCTGAATGGCAAGGAGCGTCGCCTCGTCTTGTTTGGCCTCCAGCGCTTTCGGCTCGACCAGCCAGAGATCGTCCATCCGAACCCGCGGCACCATCTTCGACAACCGCGCGCGGTCGATCAGCCAATCCGGCTGCGGATACGAGCCGACGAGCGACGTCGGAAACAGTTTTTCTCTCATCGCCCTGCCTGACCCCATTCAGTTCGCGAGCTCAGCCCGGACGATCTTGGCGCCTTCGACCATGGCGCACATCTTTCCGAACGCGACCTCGCGCGGCAAATATTTCAGCCCGCAATCGGGAGCAACGACGATGCGGTCGGCGGACACGTGCGGCAAGGCGCGCCGGATGCGCGCGGCCACTGTCTCGGGTTTTTCGATAGTCATGTCGGAAAGGTCAAGCGTGCCGAGAATGATGATCTTGTCCGCAAGCCTGGCAAGCACGGCGCAATCAAGACCGGATTGCGCGGTTTCGATTGAGACTTGTCGGACCGATGATCCGGCCAGTTCGGGCAGGAATGAATATCCCTCGGGTCGTACGTGAATGATGGCGGCATAGCCAAAACAAATGTGAACAGCCGTCGGCCCGGTAGTTCCCTCCAGCGCGGCGTTGAGCGCCTTGAGCCCGTATTTGCGGGCCTTTTCGGGCCGCGCCTGCATATACGGTTCATCGACCTGCACAATGTCGGCACCGGCTGCGAACAGATCTTTGATCTCCTCGTTGACCGCGGCGGCATAATCGAGCGCCATCTCCTCCTCGTCCTCGTAGAAATCATTCTGCGCCTGCTGCGACATCGTGAACGGACCAGGCACCGTCATTTTGATCATGCGGTCGGTATTGGCGCGCAGGAATTTGACATCTTCCACTTCAACCGGATGCCGGCGCCTCACCTTGCCGGTCACGCGCGGTACCGGGTTGGGATGACCGGAACGATCGAGCGCGGTTCCCGGATTATCGATATCAACCCCTTCGAGCGCGGTGGCAAAGCGGTTGGAGTAGCTTTCACGCCGCATCTCGCCATCGGTGATGATGTCAAGCCCGGCGCGCTCCTGATCGCGGATCGCGAGCAGAGTCGCATCATCCTGTGCCTGCTTGAGATAGTCCGGCGCAACGCGCCAAAGTTCCTTCGCGCGCACGCGCGGCGGAAAGCGGGCCGCCAGTTTGGCGCGATCAATGAGCCAATCCGGTTGCGCGTAAGAGCCGACAAGAGAGGTGGGAAGAAGCCTGACCATGCGCCTAGTATGATGACATTGCAACCGCCGGACCAGCGGCTGCCACACTCATCGCCAGGACCCGCGCGACGTGCGCAGCCTCCCGTTCGCTGCCATCGTGAATCTGGTGTCGGCACGACGTGCCATCGGCCACGATCAGCGTGTCGGCGGCGGCCCTGCGCACGGTGGGCAGCAGCGACAGTTCGCCCATCTTGCGCGAAACGTCGATGGTCGCGGCGTTGTAGCCGAAACTTCCAGCCATGCCGCAGCAACTCGAATCGATCATCTCGACCGAAAGCTGTGGAATTAGACGGAGTGTGCTTTCGACCGCGCCCATGGCGTCGAACGCCTTTTGGTGACAGTGGCCATGCAGCAGCACCTTTTTTGGCAACGGGCCGAGCGGCAAATTCAGATTGCCCCGCTTGTGTTCTCGCGCAATGAATTCCTCGAACAGGAGTGCGTTCGCGGCCAGCGCCTCCACCGCCTCTCCCTTGAAAAGTGCCGGCAATTCGTCGCGGAAGGTCAGCAGGCAGCTCGGTTCAAGGCCAACGACCGGCAGCCCGCGGGCGACATAGGGTGCGAGCGCATCCAATGTGCGTTGCATCTCTTGCCGCGCTTCATCGACCAGGCCGACGGCGAGGAAAGTGCGTCCGCAGCATAGCGGCCGGCCGTTTGGTTCCGCCGGCAACGGCGCGTAGACGCGATAGCCGCCGGCCACGAGCACGCTCGATGCGTCATCCAGGTTCTCGCATTCGAAATAGCGGTTGAAAGTGTCAGCGAACAGCACCACTTCCCGCGCTGGCGCGTTCTGCTCTGCCGTCGTGTAACGCCAGTCGGACCGGTCGCGGTAAGTATCCTCGCGCCATTTCGGCAGGCTGCGGCGAGAGGAAAAACCGGCGACCAGTTGCGAAGCTTTGCGCAGGATGGCGCTGCGATCCCGCAGGTTTAACAGCCGATGCCAACGAGCGGCGTGAGGCGCGTAGTGCGGCAGAAACCCCACGAGCTTGTCGTGCAACGAGAGCTCATACTTCGCTGCGCGCGCGGCCTGCACTTCGATTTTCATGCGCGCCATGTCGACTCCGGTCGGACATTCGCGGCGACAGGCCTTGCAGGAAACGCAAAGCTTCATTGTTTCGGCCATGTCGTCGGAAATCAAAGCTGCCGGTCCCAGTTGTCCGGTAATTGCGAGTCGGAGCGTATTGGCGCGGCCACGCGTGACATCGCGTTCGTCACGAGTCACCCGATAGCTCGGGCACATTACGCCGCCCGTCAATTTGCGGCAGGCGCCGTTGTTGTTGCACATCTCGACAGCGCCCTGAAAACCGCCGCCGGCACCAGGGTACGATGACCAATCGAACCGCATCTGAATCGGTTCGCCGTGATAGTCGGGCGGGTAGCGGAACAAGCTGCGGTCATCGAATTTGGGTGGCCGCACCACCTTGCCCGGATTGTAAAAGCCCTTCGGATCGAATCTGTCCTTCACTTCCTCGAATGCACGCGCGAGGCGCGCGCCAAACATCGGTTCATTGAACTCCGAACGCACGAGTCCGTCGCCATGTTCGCCGGAATGCGAACCCTTGTATTCTCGCACCATGGCGAAGGCCTCTTCGGCGATTTCGCGCATGGCACGCACGTCCTTTTCTTGCCGCAGATTCAGAACCGGCCGCACATGCAGGCAACCGGAGCCGGCATGCGCATACCAGGTACCGCGCGTGCCGTGCTTTTCGAAAATCGTCGTAAGACGCGAGGTGTACTCAGCCAGATGCTCGAGCGGCACCGCACAATCCTCGACGAAGGAGACCGGTTTGCCCTCCTCCTTCATCGACATCATGATGTTGAGCCCACTCGTGCGTACATCGGTAATTGCAGCCTGAAGATCGGGACTAAGCACCTCGACCACACCGCCCCACTTCGCGCCGCTCTTTTCCCAGGCAAAACCGAGATCGCCCATCAGCTCTTTCAGCTGCTGGAGCATGCGCAGATTGATCTCGTGGTCATCTTCTCCGAATTCGACGAGCAGGATTGCTTCGGGCATTTCGCGCACGAACTTTTCAAGTGTCGGCCGGAAGATTGGAATCTGCCGGGCCAGTTCGACCATGGTACGGTCGATAAGCTCCACCGCGATCGGTCTAAGTCGCACGATGTGTTGAGCCGAGTTCATAGCCTCGTGGAAGCTTCCGAAATGACAGGCGCCAACCGCGCGGCGGCCGAGCAGCGACGAAAGCTTCAATTCAATGCGTGTGGAAAAGGCGAGTGTTCCCTCGCCGCCGACCAGCAGGTGCGCAAGATTGATGTCATTTTTGCCCGGAACGAGCGCGTCGAGATTGTAGCCGCCGACGCGCCGCTGCACTTTCGGAAAGCGCGCGGCGATCTCTTCCGCCTCGCGCGCGCCGATGGCGAGCAGATCTTTCGCGATCGGCCGCAACGGCGCCGGCACATCCTTGAGATTGCCCCCGATACTGCCGAAATGCGCCAACGTACCGTCCGCCAGCAATGCCTCGATCGCGATCACGTTGTCGCGCATGGTGCCATAGCGCATCGAGCGGCCGCCGCAGGAATTGTTGCCGGCCATGCCGCCGATGGTCGCGCGCGAGGACGTCGAGATATCGACGGGAAACCACAGCCCATGCGGCTTGAGCTGGCGGTTGAGGTCGTCGAGGACGATGCCGGGTTCGACCGTGCAGCGGGCGCGCTTGACGTCAAGATCGAGAATGCGTGTCAGATATTTCGAGCAATCGACGACCAGTGAACTGCCGACCGTCTGTCCGGCCTGCGACGTTCCGCCCCCGCGCGCCAGGACGGTTGCGCCTTCGCTGCGCGCAATGGAAATCGCCCGATCGGCTTCTTCAATCGTGCGCGGCGCAACCACGCCTATTGGCATCATCTGATAATGGGAGGCGTCGGTGGCGTAGCGCCCGCGTGTGAAACGGTCGAATTGAACCTCACCGGTCAATTCCGCCCTCAGCCGCCGCTCCAGACCGGGCATGACTACCGCCACGTTTCTTATCCTTTTTGGGCTGCGCTAAGCCTATGCATAAGGTCTAGTTCGCCTTTGCGGAAAACCGCTTGACCGCAATGTTACATTCATAGTTCAACGCCACAAGCGTTGCTCCCGGCCGGGAACGCGCCCGTGGCGAGGCCACGAAAGTCCCTTAAAAGCTGCCGTTCAGGAGCGGACCGCCCATGGCTAAGAATTCCTCGCGTGCGATCGGACGCCATTTTCTTCACATCCCGGGCCCCTCGCCGCTTCCGGACCGCATTTTGCGCGCGATGGACACGCCCATCATCGACCATCGCGGACCCGAATTCGCGCGCCTCGCCAAAAAGTGCCTCGACGGCATCAAGACGATCTTCAAGACCACCAACCCGGTCATTATCTACACCGCGACCGGAACGGGCGCGTGGGAAGCCGCGCTTGTCAATACGCTGTCGCCTGGCGACAAGGTGTTGATGGTGGAGACCGGCCAGTTCGCCACGCTGTGGAAAAAGATGGCCGAAAAACTCGGCCTCGTCCCCGAATTCATCACCACCGATTGGCGGATCGGTGCCGACCCGGCCGCGATTGAAGCTCGCCTGCGCGAAGACAAGGGCAAGGAAATCAAGGCGGTTTGCTTTCTGCACAACGAAACCTCGACAGGCTGCCTGTCGCCCGTTGCGGAGATCCGCAAGGCGATCGACAAGGCTGGTCATCCGGCACTGTTGATGGTGGACACCATTTCCTCGCTGGCCTCGGCGGATTATCGGCATGACGAATGGGGCGTCGATGTGTCCGTTGGCGGCGCGCAGAAAGGTCTGATGTTGCCTCCCGGCATGTCGTTCAATGCTGTGAGCGACAAGGCACTGGCGGCGAACAAAACGTCCAAGCTCACCAAATCGTTCTGGGCGTGGGACGAGATGATCGCGATGAACAAGATCGGCTTCTTCCCGTATACGCCGGCAACACAGATGCTGCACGGTCTCGCGACCGGCATCGAAATGCTGCACGAAGAAGGTCTCGAGAATGTTTTCGCGCGGCACGATCGTCTCGCGGAAGCAACACGCCGCGCGATCAAGGCTTGGAATCTCGAAATCATCTGCCGCGAGCCGAAATACTATTCGCCGACGATCACGGCCGTGCTGCTGCCGGAAGGTCATGATGCCGACGCGTTCCGCGCGCTGGCGCTTGAGCAATTCAACATTTCATACGGCGCGAGCTTCGGCCGATTTACCGGCAAGATGTTCCGTATCGGTCATCTCGGCGATATCAACGACGCAATGCTGCTGGGTGGGCTGGCTGCAACCGAGATGGCGCTCGCGCTTGCAAATATTCCGCACAAGAAAGGCGGCGTGCAAGCGGCGATGGATTATCTCGTCTCCGCCCACGGCAGCGCTGCAAAACAAGCTGCGGAGTAAGCTGCAGCGCACCGACCCGAACTGGGATCGTTACCACGTATCGCAGCTTTCCTCATGCCGTGCTCGTCTCGCTTTCGAGCACACGGGCCACGAATTCCGAAATCGCCTTGAGTGCGAGCTCGGGCGCCTCGCGCTGAGGCGAATGCCGTGCGCCTGCCAGCAGCGCAACCTCGACGGGGCAGTAGCATTCCTGCTGCGCAACTTCGATTTGCTTGATTGTTCCGTACTGATCGTCTTCGCCCTGCACGATCAGCACCGGCACGCGGATATAGGCGAGAAACTCGGTGATATCCCACTTGCGAAAGTCCGGATCGAGCCAGGCACCGTTCCAGCCCCTAAAAGCAGTGTCGACATCCGCGTGCCAGCGCGACAACCTCGGGCGTAGATCGCCCGTTTCGTACGCCTTTTTCGCCTCGACGATCGAGGCGATCCCCGAATCTTCGGTGAAGAAATGCGGCGCGATCAGCACGAGGCCTCCGACTCGGTGATCCTGGTGGCTGCCAGCGTAGATCGCGGCTATCGATGCGCCGTCGCTATGCCCGACAAGCAATCCGCGCTCAAACCCGATCGCATCGAGCAATCGCGGCAGCGTCTCACGCGCCTCGTCGTGCATGTATGAAAGCGGCCGCGGCAATTTTACAGCCGATGATTTGCCGTAACCTGCGCGCGAGTAGACGAACACTCCGGCACGGGTTGCGGTGGAAAGTTTGTCCGGAAAATCACCCCACAGGCCGACACAGCCGAGGCCTTCGTGTAGCAGCACGAGGGTCGGGGCCTTGCCGGGCGGAGGACCGACGAAACGGTATTCCAACCGCTGAGCGCCGATGTCGAGAAAGCCGGATTCGCCGAGTGCCATCAGCGTGCGCCTGGGCCTTCTGCGCGTAATTTGAAACGCTGAATTTTGCCAGTTGCGGTCTTCGGTAGATCCTTGCGAAATTCAATCCAACGCGGATATTTGTAAGGCGCAAGCTTCTGTTTCACGTGATCTTGCAGCGCTTGGATTAGGGCGTCGCTGGCTTTTTCCGACGATTTGAGCACAACGAAGGCTTTCGGCTTGATCAACTTCTGCTCATCGTTCCAGCCGACCACCGCTGCCTCCAGCACATCGGGGTGCGACGAGAGCGCCGCCTCGACCTCGAACGGCGAAACATACATGCCTGAAACCTTGAGCATGTCGTCCTGCCGCCCGCAGCAAATATAGTAGCCGTCGGTATCCTCGATGTATTTGTCTCCGGAACGAGTCCATTCGCCCTGAAAAGTGGAGCGCGATTTCTCGCGGTTGTTCCAGTACATGATCGCGCTGGTCGGCCCGCGCACGTAAAGCTCGCCCATCTCGCCTTTCTTGACCGGTTGACCGTCGTCGCCAAGGAGCTTGACCTCATAACCCGGCACGGGTTTGCCGGTCGTGCCGTATTTGGTCGCGCCCGGCGCGTTGGTGAGGTAGATGTGCAGCATCTCGGTCGTGCCGAGTCCGTCGGAAATCTCGACGCCGTAACGCTCTTTCCAGCGCCGCGCGATTTCTTCGGGCAACGCCTCTCCGGCGGAGATGCAGCGGCGGATTTTCACCTCCGATTTCTGCGGCGCGTTCGGGCTGGCAAGAAATGCAGCATAGAAGGTCGGCACCGCGAAGAACGTCGTAATCGGATGCTTGCGCAGCAGCGCTCCGACGCCGTCCGGGGTTGGCCGTTCGGCGTTGAGTACTGTTGTCGCACCAACGATGAGCGGAAACGTCATCGCATTACCGAGGCCATAGGCGAAAAACAATTTCGCCACCGAATAACAGACATCGCTTTCCTTCAAACCAGCGACGGGCGTTCCGTAAAGATCGGCGGTGAGCTTGAGGCTCGCGTGGACGTGTACGGCACCCTTCGGCTTTCCGGTCGAGCCCGAGGTGTAAAGCCAGAACGCCATGTCGTCGCACGTCGTCGGGGCGGTGTAGTCTTCGGGTTTTGCCTCCTGCAGCAAATCCTGGAAGCGTTTGTGACCCTGCGCATTCTCGCCCGAGACGATGACGTGCGCGAGATCCTTGCTGTCCTTGATGAGCTTTTCAAACCGGGGAAAAAGCGCCTCCGACACCACCAGGCATTTTGCGCGGCTATCGGCCAGCATGAAGCGATAATCGTCTTCGGTCAGCAGCGTGTTGACGGGCACCGCGATGACGCCCGCCTTGAGGCAGCCGAGGAACGCAGTCGGCCAATCGATGGTGTCGAGCAATGCCAGCAGGACGCGCTCTTCGCGCTTGATTCCAAGCCCGCGCAGCACCGCGCCGAAACGTGCGACGCGCTCGGCAAGCTGGCCATATGAATGTGTACCGTGCACATCGATGTAGGCCGGTTTATTGGCGCGCCCGGCCGCGAGATTGCTCTGCAAAACGTCGGCGGCAAAATTGTAATCGCGTGGGATTGCGCCCACGGGGCCTGCCGTGGCCGTTTCTGCGGCACGCGCCTCCGCGACTGACATTTGTATTTCCTCCCATGACTGTGCGTATTATGCCCGCCAAAGAATGTGCTGGAAAGCGCACCATATTTCCGAAGGAGTGCCGTTTATGATCTTCAGCCGGGACCGCATTCTCACCACCCATGTCGGAAGCCTGCCGCGCAACGAAAAATTGTCCGATCTGCTGATGGCCCAGGAAGAAGCCAAGGTCTACGACCCGGCCGAAATGGCGTCGGAGATGGATAAAGCGGTGCGCCACGTGGTCGCCAAGCAGATGGAAGCCGGCATCGATATCGGCAACGACGGCGAACAGCGTCGCATCAGCTTTCAGACCTACGTGCCCCAGCGCATGACAGGCTTTGCCGGCATATCGAAACGCCGGCGTGGTCGCGAATTCGAGGAATTCCCCGAGCTGCTCGCCTATCTGATGCGCCGTTTCCCGAACGCGGCGAAGAGCCAGCAAGGCGCACCGGAGGCCCAGGCCGACATCAAATACAAGGATCTCAAGCCCATCACCGAGGAAACAGCGGGCTTCAACAAGATCGCCGACGAGCTGGGGGCTTTTTCCGAACGGTTCATGACCGCGCCATCGCCCGGCATCATCTCGACCACCATGCTTAACGCCTATTACAAGACGCACGACGACTATCTCGATGCGATCGCGCGCGAGATGAAAAACGAATACCAGACGATCCACAAAGCCGGACTGATTTTGCAAATCGACGCGCCCGATCTCGCCATGGACCGCACCATGATGTACCGCGACCTCGACGAGGCCGGCTTCGTCAAGCGTTGCGAGCGGCACGTCCAGGCGATCAATGATGGTATTGCCGGCATTCCGCGCGACCGCGTCCGGCTGCACATTTGCTATGGTAATTGGGAAGGCCCGCACATCCACGACGTCCCGCTCGCCAAGATCCTCCCGGCACTTTATCAAGCAAAAGTCGGCGCACTATCGATCGAATTCTCCAATCCACGTCACGCGCACGAATACGATGCTCTCAAGAAGCATCCATTACCGAAGGACATGCTCTTGATCCCGGGTGTGGTGGAAACTACCAGCAATTTCGTCGAACATCCCGAAGTTGTGGCGCGCCGCATCGAAGAAGCCGTGCGCGCTGTGGGCGAACGCGAGCGGATCATTGCATCGACCGATTGCGGATTCGGAACCTTCACCAAGCGCGAATGGGTCATCGAACCGGTGGTGTGGCTCAAGCTGGCAGCAATCCGTCAGGGCGCCAATATCGCGTCGGCGAGACTGTGGGGCAAGAAGGTAGCGTGATTGACGGCGCGGCTGTTGCTGCCTTGCCCTCTCCGACCTATTGAGCTTTTGCCTGGCGCAGCGGAAGGACGTCCGCCGCGGGTCCCTGCTCAAAAGCGAGCTTCACGATTTCGCAACGCAGGCCGGGATTTGTGCTGGCACAGTCGAGCGCGCCGGCAATCACAAAGACCGGAAACAAGACAAAGAGTGCGGCGGCGAAAACGACGCCAACCAACTGGTCGGATACTACCCAACGACGACGCATACTGGCCCCCACGACCAAGGGGGTACCTTATATCAGGTCAGGTTGCGCGCATAGTTGGGCCGGCGGGGCCTACGGTTTTGGCTTGGTATCGCTGTTCTCTTGGGGTGGCATTTCGAAGTCGATGACGAGTTTGGTATTGCGCTCAGCCTGTTCGGCAAGGCGCAAAAAGGCCGCCGCCAGGTTTTCAAGCTCGGCTCGGATTCCTGGGTCGGTCTCTCCCTCCGCCCGGGCCAGCAGCTCCAACGCTCGTCCCCGATATTTGTCCCCCGGAACCATTTGCTACCCGCCGATGTGTTTTTTTACACAGCACGTGCGGGTGCAATGCCGCGTAATGAAATTCGTTCCCCACATTTAAAAGATACTATCTTTACTATTTTAAAGAAAAACTCCACACTACACGCCTCAATAAGGACGCAGGACATGCCCCGAACGGCCTTGCGGCAGCCGGTGATCATGAGCGGTGAGCTGACCGCCCGGATCATGTTTGCCGGCCGTTCCTCCTCGCTCTCCGCTCAGATCGTCGCCTGGGTACGTGACGCGCTTTTTGCCAAGAAGCTCAAGCCCGGCGATTTCCTTGGCACCGAAAAGGATCTTGCCGCCCGTTTCGACGCCAGCCGGATCGTCGCGCGCGACGCGCTGCGCACGCTGGAGGCGCTCGGCATCGTTGAAATCCGCATGGGCAAGGGCGGCGGTGCCCGTATCGCGCAGGGCAATCCGCGTCTGTTTGCCGAAGCGCTCGCCGTGCAGCTTGATCTGACGGGCGTTTCCGCGGCCGAGATCATGGACGCCCAGCGTGCCATCGAAACGCTCGGCGCCGAACTCGCCGCGGAGAACGCCACCGCTGACGATATCGCCAAATTACGGCGCCTGTTACGCGAAGCGACTGAGGCGATCGACGACCTCGATGCCTTCACCCGGCTGTCGCGTGATTTCCATCTCGCCGTAGCCGAGGCCTCGCACAATCGGGTGCTCGTCGTGCAGCTGATATCGCTCGAACACGTGTCTTGGCCGCGCCGTAATGTCACCGCCACGCCCAAGCTTGCCACTCACATTCTTGAAATTCATACAAAACTCGCAGATCTGATCGAGATACGCGATGCCGCCGGGGCGCGCGCGCTCATGGATGACCACGTCAAGATGATCCGCGCCCGGCGCGTCGCCGAGCGCGACCGCAATCAGCCGCATTCCTGTTGTTAGTCACTTCGAGGGAGGATAAAAAATGGCGAAATTCCTGATCGAACCCCACTTCCGGTTGCAAGAATGGGTGGCCGAGGAAAAGGATTATTTCCGCAAGGAAGGCCTTGAATACGAATTTCGCGAGCTGATGCGCGCGACCGACGGAAAAATCCACGACAAGGGCGATAAAGTCGGCGCCTATCAGTCATTCGAGGAAGGCCGCAAGTCGAACGTGAGTTGCGCCTGCCACTGGACCGTCAACGTCGCGGCCTCAAATGGTCACGGCAAGATGTACACCGACGTTTATTCCGTGGCGCCGGCCGGCGTCTTCGTCGCCGCCGATTCGAAGATAAAGGACCCTGCCGATCTCGCCGGCGTGCCTGTCTCGGTCGGCTATCAATCGGGCAGCCATTATTCGACGGTGCAGGCGCTCGAGCAGTATCTCAAACCCGAGCAGATGAACCTCGTCTATTCCGACGGCATGTTATTCGCGCGCATGGAAAAGCTGTTCGAAGGCAAGGCCCCGGCGGTCCATCTCTTCGGCGGTCCTTATTATTTCGCCGAACAACTCGGTTTCCGGAAAGTGATCGACGCCACCTTCATGATCGGCACCATGATCCACGGCGATCCCGATATGGAGGACCTGCGCAAATTCTTCCGTGCGCTGCGCAAGGCGCAGCGGGATATCGACCTGCGGCCAGAGCTTTACACTCATTATTACAAGAAGGAATTTCCCGATCGCTTCCACGCCAAAATGGACACCCGGCGGTGGGGCCCAGGCGAACGGTTGGTGTTCGAGCCTTATACCAAGGAAGTGTATGAGGAATCGTTTGAGTGGATCGCTGCCCACGGCATCTTTCCAGACGGAAAGATGGGCACCGGCCGCTACGAACGGGCAACGCTTTCGCTGTCGTAACAATTACCGTTTGTACACTAATAGTTAGACGTCCAACGATTTGCGCCGCGAACAAGGTTCGCGGCGCTTTTCTTTGCCCGAAAGCTCAGGCATTCTAACAACAACAATAGAAGCCGGATTTTCAGGGGAGGACCATAATGAAACGCTCGCTGTTCGCCGGCGCCGCACTATTGGCGGCCGTTGTTTTGCCGGCCGGCGCCAATGCCCAAGAAACCATCAAAATCGGCGTCGTCAATTCATACTCGGGACAGTTCGCCGATACCGGCGCCCAGATCGACAATGGCATCAAGCTCTATATGAAGCAGCACGGTGACACCGTCGCCGGCAAGAAGATCGAGATCATTCGTAAGGACACCGGCGGCCCAAATCCGGACGTCGCCAAGCGGCTGGCCCAGGAATTGATTGTCCGTGACAAGGCCGACATCCTCGCCGGCTTTACGCTTACGCCGGAAGCGCTTGGCGCGTCCGGTGTCGCTACCGAAGCCAAGAAATTCATGGTTGTCATGAATGCGGCAACGTCGGTCGTCACGGAAAAATCGCCTTACATTGTCCGCGTATCGCTCACGCTACCGCAAATCGGTGAGACACTCGGAACGTGGGCCGCCACCAAAGGCAAGATCAAGAAGGCCTATACGATGGTGACGGACTACGGCCCGGGTATCGATGCCGAAACGGCCTTCCAGAAGGCCTTTAAGGCGGCAGGCGGCGAGATCGTCGGCTCGGTGCGCATGCCGATAGCCAATCCAGACTTCTCGGCTTTCGTACAGCGCGCCAAGGACCTCAATCCTGAATCAATTTTTGTTTTCGTCCCGGGTGGCGCCCAACCTGGAGCAATTGGCAAGGCCTTCGCGGAACGCCAAATCGATCCCAAGAAAATCAAGATCCTGAGCACCGGCGAACCGGTCGACGAGACTGCGATCAAGAGCCTCGGAGATCTCGCGCTGGGCCGCATCAGCGCCTGGCACTATGATTACAATCACAAGTCCAAGACGAACACAGACTTCGTGAAAGCATTCAACGCCGAGTTCAAGCGCAACCCGGATTTCTTCGCGGTCGGCGGTTATGATGGCATGCACCTCATCTATGAGACATTGAAAAAGACCGGCGGCAAAACTGACGGCGATGCCTTGGTTGCGGCCGCCAAGGGCATGAAATGGGAAAGTCCGCGTGGACCAATCTCGATCGATCCGGCGACGCGCGACATCGTGCAAAACGTCTATATCCGCAAGGTGGAAAAAGTCGGCAACAACATCGTCAACGTCGAGTTCGATACAGTGGCGAACGTAAAAGACCCGACGCACAAATAACCTGCCGCCCTAAAGGTTTGACGAACTTCCGGGTGGGGCGATCGCGAGGTCGCCCCATTCAGTTATTCAATGCGACGCATTCACTGATCTCCGCGCGGGTGCGAATCCAGTGATATGATCGACGAGTCGACTGCAACTACGGCAACAGCACCATAATGCTTTCCCCGGTCTTCGGTGTCCTGTTCGACGGCATTGCCTACGGCATGTTGTTGTTTGTGCTGTCCGTCGGTCTGTCGGTGACGCTGGGGCTGATGAATTTCGTAAATCTCGCCCATTGTGCCTTCGCCATGCTCGGCGGGTACGTCACCATCACGCTGGTGAACGAATTCAACTGGCCTTTCCTGGCAACGCTGCCGATGGCCTTCGCAGCGGCAGCTGTCGTAAGCGTTGCGCTCGAACGAACGCTCTACCGACGGCTCTACCGTGCGTCCGATCTGGACCAGGTCTTGCTCACGATCGGCCTTGCATTTATTTCTGTCTCGATCGCGGCTTACATCTTCGGCACGATCCAGCAACCGGTCGAAACGCCCGAAGTGCTCCGCGGCTCGGTCGGATTTCTCGGTCTCGATCTGAGCAAGTACCGGCTCTTTCTCATCGGCGTTGCGCTGATGGTGACGGTGCTGCTGGTCGCTGGTCTCGAATACACACGCTTCGGCGCGCAGGTGCGGGCGGCGGTCGATAATCAGCGCATGGCGCGGGGCCTTGGCATCGACGTCGACCGAACCTTTGCTTCGACCTTCGCGCTTGGCTCCGGCCTTGCGGGGCTTGGCGGCGCGCTCGCCATCGAGATTGTGGGCCTCGATCCGAATTTCGCCTTCACTTATCTCGTCTATGTGCTGATCATCGTATCGGTCGGCGGCCTCGGGTCGATCGCGGGCTCGTTCGCCGCCGCCATTCTGATCGGCGTCAGCGATGTGGCCGGGAAATATTACGCGCCCGAGCTCGGCGCCTTTCTGATCTACCTGGTCATGGTGGTGGTGTTGATGTGGCGGCCTGCCGGCCTCGTCGGGAGACGGTGAGATGCGGGCCGCATCTAAAGCATTGATGACGGCAGAGGGGTTGACGGACCCGACACGGCGGAAAGCGCTCTGACATGGGGTCCGCCACGACCATGACTCCGCAAGCCTATCTGCAAGCGCAAAGCCGCTGGCATCCGCTCGAGATCGCCTTCTGGCTGACCACGCTGCTGCCGTTCGTCCTCTTCCCAGATTATCTGTCGCTGGCGAGCCAGATCGCCATCACCGCGCTGTTCACGCTCTCGCTCGACCTTATTCTTGGTTACGCCGGCATCGTTTCGCTCGGCCACGCGGCTTTTTTCGGCATTGGCGCCTACACCGCGGGGCTGATCTCCAAATTTGGCTGGGGAGAGCCGCTCACCGGCCTTATTCTGGCGACCGCGGCGGCCGGACTCGTCGGTTTTGCCGTGAGTTTCATCGTCTCGCGGTTCCGTCATTTTACGCTGATCATGATCACGCTTGGCCTCGGCCTGCTTGCCTTCGAGGCCGCAAACCGGGCTCATTGGTTGACCGGCGGCAGCGATGGACTTCAAGGCGTATCGATCTGGCCGGTGCTCGGCATTTTCAAATTCGATCTCTATGGCTACACCGCTTACGCTTATTCGTTGGCCGCGCTGTTCATCATTTTCCTCGGCGCGCGCCGGTTGATCAATTCCCCATTCGGCCTCGCGCTGCGTGGTATCCGGGAAAACTGGGTGCGCATGCCGGCCATCGGCGCCGACAGCCGCGCGCACATCCGCAAAGCCTTTACCATTGCCGCCGCGATCGCAGGCCTTGCCGGCGCATTGCTGGCGCAAACTACGGAAAACGTCTCGCTTGAATCGATCAGTTTCCAGCGTTCCGCCGACGTTCTGGTAATGCTGGTCCTGGGCGGCGCCGGCCGGCTTTATGGCGGGTTGGTGGGCGCGGCCATATTCATGATCGCGCGTGATCAGTTCTCCGGCATAGCGCCGCAATATTGGTACTTCTGGATCGGCGTCCTGCTGGTGACCGTCGTGATGATCTTGCCGAATGGCATCATTGGCGGGCTATCGCATATTTACGCGCGGTGGAGACGCAAATGAGCGCATCCGCATCTCCAGCAAAAGACACCACCGCCAATCGACCGGTCGCTTTGGCCACCCGCGGCCTGTCAAAGGCTTTTGGCTCTTTGCCGGTCACGCGCGACATTGAGATCAATCTGCCGACCGGCGCGCGTTACGCGCTGATCGGACCGAACGGCGCCGGCAAGACAACGCTCATTAACCTGATGACCGGCATGCTGGCGCCCAATGCCGGGCAAATCCTGCTGGGCGGCGACGACATCACCACGCTCGGGCCACAGGAGCGAGTCCGGCGCGGGCTGGCGCGCACGTTCCAGATCAATACGCTGTTTGCCGGGCTGAACGCACTCGAAGCGGTAACGCTCGTGGTGGCCGAGCGCCAAGGCCTCGCCGGCCGGTTCTGGCGCGGCGTCGGCTCCCACAAGAACACAATCGACGAGGCCTACGAGATCCTGCGCAGGCTGGGGTTGGGTGACTCCTGCTATCAAGTGACGCGTGAATTGCCCTATGGCCGTCAACGGCTGCTGGAAATCGCGCTGGCACTGGCAACAAAACCAAAAGTTCTGCTTCTCGACGAACCTGCCGCAGGCGTTCCGCAGGAAGAAAGCGGCGAGGTCTTCGAAGCAGTGGCGAGCCTGTCCGATGATCTGACCTTGCTGTTCATCGAGCACGACATGCACGTGGTTTTCCGCTTCGCCAGCCACATTATCGTGCTGGTGGCAGGCGCGATCTTCACCGAAGGCTCGCCCGAGGAAATTGCCGCCGATCCGGGCGTGCGCGAAGTTTACCTGGGCAAGCGCAAACATGGCTGACACGCTGCTCAAGCTCGAGAACGTGACCGCCGGCTATGGCGATGCCGTCGTGCTGCACGGCATTTCGCTCGAATTGCCGGAACACGGCAGCCTGGCGGTGCTCGGCCGCAATGGCGTCGGCAAATCGACGCTGCTGCTCACCATCATGGGCTATACGCAATTGCGCGCCGGCCGCATGAACTGGCGCGGAAAAGACGTCTCGCGCATGGCTCCGCACCGCCGCGCCCTCAACGGCATCGGCTGGGTGGCGCAGGAGCGCGAGATATTCCCTTCATTGTCCGTCGAGGAAAACCTCACGGTCGCGGCGCGCCCGGGCACCTGGGACCTCGCGGCCGTTTTCAAGCTGTTTCCGCGTCTTGCCGAACGACGCCGCAATATGGGCAATCAGTTGTCTGGCGGCGAGCAGCAGATGCTGGCTGTCGCGCGCGCGCTGATGACCAACCCGGCGCTGATGCTGCTGGATGAGCCCTTCGAAGGCCTCGCCCCGGTGATTGTCGACGAGCTCTCAGCGGCTGTGAAGACGATGTTGGCGGACCGCCGGATCGCTATCGTTCTGGTTGAGCAACACACCGACATCGCGCTGGAATTGACCGCAGACGCAATCGTCTTGGAGCGCGGCGCGGTGGCACACCGCGCGTCCTCGACGCAATTGCGAAAAGATACGGCCACACTGGAACGGCTGGTCGGGTTGCGCGTGGATGCAACGGCATGACATTCTAGCGGTCTGTTAGACGAAGCAGGAATAAGTCATGGCCAATCCGATGATTCCGCGCGAGCGCTCCGACTATTCGGCGATTGTCGATCGCCCGCCGCTCAAGTTACCGGGCAATGCCCGCATCGTGTTTTGGACGATCGTCAATTACGAAGTCTGGGACATCGGCAAGCCGATGGCGCGGCAACTGCTGCCAGCGCCGACCGGCGTGCCGCTGATGCCCGACGTCGTGCATTGGGCCTTTCATGAATATGGCATGCGGGTTGGCTGCTGGCGTTTTCACGAACTGTTCAAGAGGCTTGGCATCAAGCCGACGCTCGCCGCCAACGCCCGTATCTGCGAGGACTATCCGCGCGTGGCCGGCCAGGCGCGCGACGAGGGATGGGAGTTCATGGGCCACGCCTACGAGCAGGGCCCGATCCATAAGGAGGCCGATCAGGCCGGCATGATCAAGCGGACCATGGACATCATGACCAAGTTCACCGGCAAGAAACCGGTCGGCTGGCTGGGGCCAGGCCTTACGCAAACACTCGACACGCCGGACTTGCTCGCAGCCGCGGGCGTAAAATATATCGGCGACTGGGTCTATGACGACGAGCCGACGGTGATCCGCACAGCAAACGGCCCGCTCGTGACGCTCCCCTACACCATCGAGTGCAACGATATCCCAATGATGCTGATCCAGCACCACGAGAGCGATTATCTGCTCAAGCGCACCACCGACCAGTTCGACCGGCTTTATGCCGAGAGCGCCAAGCGTGCGAAAATCTGCGCGCTGGCGATCCATCCCTACATCAGCGGGCAGCCGCACCGGATAAAATATCTCGGGCAGATCTACGACTACGTGAACAAACACGAAGGCGTACTGCACTGGAACGGCGAGCAGATGCTCGACTGGTATCGCAGCATTGCCAAGATCGAGGTCGCCGCATAGCCTCAGCCGCCGCCGATAAAAAAGAGATCAGCGGCGGCCAGGGAGGAACCACATGCGCAGCAAAATAATTTTGTGCGCGATCGCTTGCGCGTTCGCGCTGTATGGCGCGCCAGCCGCTCCGGCGGCGGAAATCCGTCTCGCCCGGCAATATTCCATGGGCTATCTCCAGTTCAACGTGATGGAGCACCAGCAACTCATCGAGAAGCACGCCAGGACGCTCGGCATTCCCGACCTCAAGGTGTCGTGGATCACGCTCAATGGTCCCGCCGCCGTTAATGACGCTCTGATCTCGGGCAATATCGATATTGCCACCGGTGGCGTTCCCGGTTTGCTGGTACTGTGGTCGCGTACCAAGGGCACGCCGCAGGAAGTGCGCGGCATCGCCGCCTTGTCCTCGCAGCCATTTTTGCTGAACAGCCGTGACCCGGCCATCAAGACCATCCGGGATTTCAAGGACACCGACCGGATCGCGGTGCCGGCCATCAAGGTTTCGGTGCAGGCCATCACGCTGCAAATGGCGGCGGCCAAGGCGTACGGGATTAGGGGCTTCGACACTCTTGACCCACTCACTGTATCGATGTCGCCGCCCGACGCCACAGTTGCGCTGCTGGGCGGGAAATCAGAAGTGACCTCCGTGTTCAGCGTTCCACCGTTCCAGTACCAGCAACTCGAAAACCCGGCCGTCCACACCGTGCTCAATTCGTTCGACCTGATGGGGGGATCTCACACCTTCACGGTGGCCTGGACCGCGGCGAAATTCCGTGACGGCAATCCAGCGCTCTACAAGGCGCTGGTGGCCGCACTCAAGGAAGCAACCGACATCGTCAACAAGGACAAACCGGCGGCGGCCGCGCTGTGGATCGAGGATTCGAAGTCGAAGCTGCCGCTCGACATGGTCGGCAAGCTCGTCGCCGGGCCGCAGGTGCGCTGGACGATGACGCCGGAAAGCACCATGAAATATGCCGACTTCATGGCGGAGGTCGGCACGATCAAGGCAAAACCCTCATCGTGGAAGGATTATTTCTTTCCGGAGATATACGACGCGAAGGGGAGTTAAAAATCACAGAGGGCCCGTTTAAAAAAAATGTCCGCTTATGTGGTTTGGGCAAGCAGCGAAGCAGGTCCCTACATAACCCCTTTGAATTGCATGCCGTCGCAAACTATACATCTGAAATGGTTGAAGAATTTGGGTTCGTTCTGCCAAAATCAGTCTCCTTCCTGAATATATTCCTACGATACGGCCGAGTTTAGAACTGTTCCGCCCATGCTTATAATTTCCTACGCAGTTGTTTGCCGGCGCAAGACGTCTAGTTTCCGTATTGCAAATTTACGACGGGAGAGGGCGCGCCGCTCATAGCGGTCGATCAATTCAAGCTCTTTCGTAAGCTCGTATAATTTAGCGACAAATTCCCCGGCGCGACTCGGATCAGTTTTGAGAACTTCCATTTCCCCCAATGGAAGGTTCATGCCAAAAAGCTCAAGACGTACTCGACGTATGCGCATAAGATCGACGCAAGCTGTTGCGCAGTGGTGTGCCAGTTCGAGCATTTCATAATTGGCGCTCTGCCCGGCAATTTCGCCTGCAAGAATTTCGCGTTTGGCATCGTAAGCCGAATCGGCGGATATGGATACGCTCAGCCCGTGATAGCGAGCGTTCTGAGAAGCTTTGGATTTACCGCGCGCACCTTTGGGGCCAGTACTTGCCTCGGCATTGGCCCGATTTGCGCTAATTTTTCGCGCACTGGTCATCACCTATTTGCCTTTTTACTAGGATATTTTTTTGCTTTGACAACCCTAAATTCCGCTTGCTCGATGTTGCGTACTTTTTCGCGCCACGCGAAGCTAATGCCTGCCCGATGGCGATCAATTTCTCGAAAGATCGCGTTACGACGATCTTCCGCAATAATAATCTTACGATCAACGTGCTCGACGAAATCGGATTCTTCCAAAAAAGCTCGAAGTCGAATGGTGTCAGCCACCAAATCAAAATTGTATGGCAACGAGGAATCCTCGTCGGGTTCTTCCATACCTAATTCATCAAAAAGCTCCGACATTTTTTCTGAATCTTCTTCAGATAACGGCCTTACAGAATCCCCTGCATCGACTTTTTCATATTCTCCAATGCATGAAAGTCGACCACCAATCGGCTTGGAGAGGACCCAAAGCATGGCCTTAGGTATCTCTGCCTCAATTAGGCAGATCCGCATTCGACGCCAGCGTCGGATCTCCCAGATCCAATATGCTAGATCGTGAACCCAACTTTCCTGAACAATGTCTGTTGGCTTTAGATCGGCGTAAAGACGTTCGAGTAGTAAATCGTACTGTTTACGAGATTCATATTTTAGTATCGGTGGTGGACCAAAGATCGCTTCCCGCAAAGCTTTGGAACTCGAAGGTACGCCGAACCGCTTGGAGGTCATAAGTTGGCTCCCTAATAATCTACGCGTGAACGTTAGAAGGGACCAAAACTGCACTTGGTCGGTTTTTACTGAGCTTCCAAAACGCTAGTCGCGTTTGCTCAACGCAGGGGCTAAATCACCGAGCCGGCTAAAAACTCAAGAAACACCAAACTTGCGCTGTCTTTGAGGCTCTCACGCGGACGTTTGCGAAAGTCGCTCACCAGGAAATGGCAACTCTATTTTTTTTACTGCAAGCCTCCCGCAGGGCGCAAGTAATCGCGGCAGCCTAGCTGGACCGCTCTTTAAATTGACTATTTGGCGTTTTTTGGGCGTTTGCGGGCGCGTTTGGCGCTGGCGTCAATACTGACCCTTCGGCTCAAGCCCGAACACATGCTGTCCATACATGGCCGAGACCGAATCCCAATTCAGGCTGATATGCGAACTGGCAGCGTGGATATCGCGCCAAAAGCGCTGCACCGGATGTTGCAGGCCGAGCGCGGCGCCACCAGCCGCGATGAAGACAGCGTCAACGGCCTGAACCAGAAGCTTGGTGGCGAAGGAATGGGTAAGGCGGTTGCGCATACGCAACGCGATATCCGGCCGCTTGCCGGCGATGACAGTCGCCAGCGTGTTGTTGATATCGCGATGAATCATCAGTTGCGCGGCATCAATTGATGCCGTTGCTTCGGCAACGCGCATCTGAACGGTGATAAACTCGCTCATCCTGTTGTTTCCACCAGCCACCGCGCCGCGTGTTGTGCGGCCCGCCGCCTGCTCCTTGAAAGCTTCGAGCGCACCGCGGGCCATCCCCAGGGCCGGCGCAACAAGACAGTGCGGCACCACGGCCAACATGGGCTGGCGATAAAGCGGATTGTTATTTGTTTCGGTCCCCGGCCCGTTTCCAATCAACATCTCCGCGAAGGTGACCGTGCGATAGGCCGGAACGAACTGATCTTCCACGACGATGGTCTTGCTCCCTGTGCCGGCCAAACCCATCGTGAACCAGTCGTCGTGAATGGTGAATTGTGATCGCGGAACGAGAAAGAAGCCCGGCTTTGGTCCATCCTTGAGCGGCAAAATGCCGCCAAGAATTGCCCAATTCGCGTTGTCACAGCCGCTGGCAAAACTGAAACGGCCGCTGAGCCGGTAACCGTCTTTATCCGGCGCGGCTTTACCGGTTGGAGCGTACGACACGGCGGCGATCGCGTCGCGATCCTGGGTCCAGACTTCCTGCTGAGCTTTTTCCGGATAACAGGCGATAAGCCAGGGATGCACAGCTCCGAGGCTGTAGACCCACCCCGTTGAGCCGTCACCAGTCGAAACAGCGGCGACAAGTTCGACAAACGTGTCATAGCCGTACTCGAATCCGCCGAACCGGGCCGGCTGCATCACACGGAACAATTCCGCGTCTCGCATCTTGCCGATCAGCTCGGCCGACACTTGCCGGCTTTGTTCGGTTTCGAGCGCGTGCTCGCGCGCCAACGCGCCAATTGCGCGAGCACGGTCGATCAACTCGTCCACGCTGGGCTTTACAGGACCTTTCGTCCGCGCCGCTTGAATCGTGTTGACCGCCATGCCCGAGCTCCTGCGTTGCCGAGCCAGTCGTCGGATATCTACAGCTTCATCATTTCGTCCGGTGGCATCGGGCCCCACAGGTTCGCGGCCGAAGGATCCTTCGCCCACACCTTCGGTCGCTGGGGTTTGTCGCGGTGCCATGGCCGAGGGTCGAAATAACCCAATGCCTCATCTTTCATCTGATCCAGCTCGGCGAACAGCTCGGTAATGAGGCCGGCCGGGCTTTGATGATAGGCAAATAGATTGTGGCCGATGCCGTGGCGTCCCGGGCCCCAAAGCATCTTGTACCCATTGATGCTCAGATAATCGCAGGCAGTCTGCAGGTGCGCCCAGTCGCGCAACTCGAATGCCGTGTGGAAATGACGGTTCGAGCCCGTACCGATCAGGTTGATCGTGTGATGATCGACACCGCAACGCAAGAACGAGAAGAAATCGCCCATCCAGTCGGACACGCGGAAACCCAGCACATCACAATAGAACTTGGTGACGGCCTGCGCGTCCTGGCAGTGGAACGCAACATGTCCGAGTTTGTGCGGGACGACACCTTTTGTCTGAAACTTCTGATGCTGCAAATCGGGTCGCTTGAACACCTCCATTGTGGTGCCCTTCGGGTCTTCGAAACACACCATGTCAGCGATGGTCGGCTCGGGATCTTTCTTGCGTGTGGTCTTGATATTCATTGCCTCGGTTTGCTTTTCGAATGCGTTGAGATCGTCTTCGGGCCCGATTTGAAATCCGATCCGAGTACACTTGGCTTGCGAGCCCTTTTTCAAGACGATCGAGTGGTGGTCGATCGTGCTGGAAAGATAGGCGGTGTCTTTTTCTTTGGCGGAGAGCGTGAGGCCAATAATGTCCGTATAATATTCGAGTTGTCGGTCGAGATCCGGGACGTCATAGCTCGCATGAGCGATTTTGCGTACGCCAATCATTGCATCACCTCGTCTGAGTGCCTGAACTCTTCGCTTTCGTTTCGGGTTCGAATATTTCGATGATCGATGCGACGTCGCGCTCACCGATCTGCGGCAGTGCGCGATGGAAAATATCAAGCAAACAGTCAATCAGCGGCGCGTCGACGCCGACCTCGTCGGCCAATTCTTTGCCGCGTTCGAGATAGTGCGCGAGGCCCTGTGCCGAGCCTTGTTGCGGCATGAACTTGCGCTGTGCCATCCAGGGCGCACGAATTCCGAACTGCGTCGAGCCGCCGCTGCCGTTGGCGATTGCCTTGATCATCAGGTCGACATCGACGCCGGCGCGAAGGCCGATCGCCATCGCTTGCGCGGTGCCGGCTATGTGCAACCCCACCATGATATTGTTGATGGTCTTGACCGTGGTCGAGGAGCCAAACGGGCCGAGGAAGATCGAGATGTCGGCGAACGTCTTCACGATCGGCGCCAGGCGCTCGCACGCCTTCGCGTCGCCGCTGAGATAGATAACCCCTTTGCGGGCCTCGACCATGCCGGGCGTTCCACCGACCTCACCATCGATGAAAATGGCGCCCTTCTTCGCCAAAGGCGCGATGTAATTTTTCTTCACCGGCACGGCATGCGAACCGAACTCGACGACGATCTGACCTGGTTTAGCCGCCGCAGCGATCCCGCGTGGACCATTCACGACCTCGTCAAGTGCTTCGTCAGAAGGCAGACAGGTGAACACAAGGTCGGCGTTTTCTGTCGCGTCGGCCGACGATTTCGCCGCGATGCCTCCGGCCTTTTCGAATTCCGCCAGGGCGCTGGTATTGCGTCGATAGCCGAGCACACGGTGCCCAGCGTTGATGAGGTGCCGGCAGATCGGCAGACCGATTTTGCCGGGGCCGATAAACCCGATCGTTTCCATCACGTCCTCTCGCGCTGCCGCGGCAATTTCTCAGGAATCGTCCTGAATCATGCGGTTAATCAAGGTACCGCAGCCGTCGATCTCGATCTTTACTTCGTCGCCGATCTTGAGAAATTCGCCGCGGGGCATACCGACGCCAGCAGGCGTTCCCGTCGCAATCACGTCGCCGGGCTGCAAAGTCACATGACGGCTCAGATAGGCAACCTGTTCGGCAATGCCGTGCACCATTCGCCCGGTATTTGAGTTTTGCTTGAGAACACCGTTGACCCAAAGCTTGATCGACAGGTCGTTGGGATCGCGAATGTAGGGCGCCGGCGTGAACCACGGGCCCATCGGCGCGCCATCCTCGAAACACTTCTGGCCGATCCAGTCGTAGATAAACGGCGTGCCTTCGCGCTTCATGAGATCGCGCGCCGAAAGGTCGTCGACGATGACGTAACCGGCGATGGCATCGAGCGCCTTCGCCTCGCTGATATTGCGCGTTGGCCGCGCGATCACGACACCGAGCTCCGCCTCCCAATCAACTTGCTTTGAGAACTTCGGAAGCCGCGCCGGTGAGTTGTGCCCGATAATCGAGCCGGCCGTCGTCTTCATGAAGAACCATGGTTCGGCACCTTTTGTCATCGAAGGCGCTTTGCCTGTGGTGCGCTTGGCGATCTCGGCCATCTCCTCAAGATGGTCCCAGTAATTCGCGCCTGCGCAGAACATTGCGCCCGGATATAAAATGGGCGCCAGCAGCGACACGTCGGAGATTGCGGCACCGCCCTTGGGGTCCACCTTCTTCGCCGCCGCCTCGAGCAGCGGATGAGCTTTGTCCCATTCCCGCAGCAGACCGAGAACGGAGCCGGCATCCTTGAATCCGCTTATCAGCGACGCCGTGGGATAGACATGATCCCCAAACTTCACCCCGGCTTGCGGGACGCCGGAAGCCGAACGAAAGCTGACCAGCCTGTAGCCGTCCTCAGGCATTGTCGGCCTTCCGGCGCGCGAAAAGCCGGCATCGTTGATGGATGTTGAGAAGAGAACGGTCGCGCGCCCTATGCGGCGCGCCAGCCGTTGCTGGCGAATTCAATTTTTCCTCCCACACCGCCTTTTTTGAGCGGACGTTTTGTGTAATGTACGTTACCGTATACATGGTCATTTGCAAGAGCCCGTTTTCGAGCGACGCGATAACTGATGGCCGCGCGTCGGGTGTTTTGTTCTTCACGTCATCGAGCGGATCTTTAATGTCGGAAATATCTATAGGCGGAAACAAAAACGTCCCGCGACGCGTTGTGCGCAGCGTTGCGAAAAGATCGCAGCCCCGTCGCGGCGGCCGACTGACCGAGGAGCGCCAGCGCGAGATTGTCGCGCTCGCTGCGCCATTGTTTCTTGAACGCGGCTACGAGCAGGTCACCATTGACGATATAGTCGAACGAATTGGTGGCTCCAAGCGCACACTTTACGAGCGTTTCGGAGGTAAGGCTGGCCTATTCGAGATCGTCATCACCGAATACTGCGCCAGCGTCCAGCGAGACATGTTCGCGGCGGTCGATAAAAATGCCAGCCTCGAAAAACAGTTGACGGCGATCGGCCTGCACTTTCTCAACATGATTTTGCATCGCCGTATCCTCGAACAGCACCGGTTGATGGTTTCGATGGGCCGCAGTTTTCCGTCGGTTGCCCGGCTCTTTTATCAGCTCGGCCCGATATCGGCTTACGGCCTGGTCGCCGGCTGGATGGAACGCCAGCAAAAAGCGGGAAAGCTCGGTCCCGGTGATCCCACAATACTGGCCGAACTTTTTCTGGACATGCTGACCGGCAAGCATCAACTGGCACTGCTGACATCGTCGTTCGAAGCGACCTCACCCGAAGGAATCGCTCGCACCGTTAAGGTCGCGGCGAAATTGTTTCTCAATGGCGCACGGCGCGGCGGATAGACATTAGCGGATAACTGCGGAGCATGTGCTTGCCGCCCACGGCACGTGCCAAAAAAGAGAGGGCAAGGGAACCTGGGAGGGACATCATGCGCGTAGCCTATCGTTTGCATGTGGCAATCTGGACGGTTGTTTGCATTCTTTTAGCTTCGACATCGTCGCCGTTCTTGCACAAAGCTGCGGCGGCTGATCCGGTCAAGGTCGGCTTCAGCCTGGGGCTGACCGGCGCAAATGCGCCGAATGGCAAACAGTTATTGATCGCGCTTGAAATCTGGCGCGACGATGTAAACGCCAAAGGCGGCTTGCTCGGCCGGCCTGTCGAGTTGGTCTACTATGACGATCAGACCAACCCCTCAAACGAAAACAATATTTATACGAAATTACTCGACGTCGATAAGGTCAACCTGGTGCTCGGACCCTATGGCACCAACCAGATCAGCGCGGCCCTTCCCATTCTTGCGCCACGAAACCTGACCACGATCGGCATTCTCGGCACCGCTGCAAATAGCGAAGCACATTACAAAAACTACTTCTCCATGATCCCGCTAGGTCCCGATCCAAAGCGGGAATTTTCGCGTGGGTTCTTCGAGCTCGCGGCCGCGCAAAACCCAAAACCAAAAACAGTCGCCATCGTCGGTGCCGATGCGGAATTTGGAAAAAATGCAACGGACGGTGCGCGCGACAACGCCAAGGCAGCCGGCCTGACAATCGTTTACGATCAGCGGTATCCACCTGCAACCACCGATATGACGCCGGTCGTGCGCGCCATCAAGGCGACCAACCCGGACATCGTATTCATCGGTGCTTACCCGCCTGACTCTGTCGGCTTCGTGCGCGCTGCAAGCGAGGTCGGTCTGACGCCCAAGATGATGGGCGGCACGATGATCGGTCTTCTTGCTACGCCGCTCAAGATTCAGATGGGACCTCTCATGAATGGCTACATGAACAATGCCGAGGTCTTTGTCCCGATTCCGACGTTCAATTTCCCAGGCGTGCGGGAGCTGCTGGACAAATATCGCGAGCGGGCAAAGGGACAGGGCGTAGATCCATTCGGATATAACTTTGCTCCCTATGGCTACGCAGCGGGCCAGGTGTTGGCCGCCGCGGTCGAGGGGACCAAGAGCCTCGATCATCCCAAGATTGCGGACTACATCCGCGCCCACACGTTCGATACCGTGGTCGGCCAGATAAAGTTCGGCAAGGACGGCGAATGGGCCAAACCGCGCATGATCGTTACGCAGTGGCAGAACGTAGCGGGCAATGACCTGGGTCAGGTGACCGATCTGAAGAATTGGGTCGTCGTTTGGCCCCCCGAGCACAAGACCGGCAAACTTATTTACCCCTTCGAATCCGCGCGCAAATGAAACGCGTGGCACCGGCTCCATCGTTTCGGATGGAGCCGGTAACGCTCCCGACAGGGAGACTATGCGTTGCGTCACTCAGAGACTTGAAACGCCGGCCCGCGCCGCTCGATAGTATTGCAGGTCGTCATATTTACGCGGATCGGCCAGAATCTTTTCCGGGCGACCGTACTGGCTGCGCAGCTTCAATACCGTTTCGATCCCCTCGATATCCAAAGCCGCCTTGGGCTCGAACCCGGCGTTGCGATCCAGCAGGATGTCATACGTGGACGAGGCCAGGCGCGGCGTCATTGCCGGCACTTTCGCCGCAAGGAGTTCGCACGCCGCCTGCTTATTGCCTTTCTCGTATAGCCAGTCGAGCGCATCGAGATAGCCACGAATAAATGCAATCAGCGTGTCCGCATTGTCCGCAGCCCACCCGCGCCGCGCCGCTCCCGATATGCCCTGATAACGAGGCAAAACTTCAGACGCGCTCTGCAGAACGCGAAGACCCGCTTCACGTCCGATCAAGTCGAACGGGGTGACGAGAAGTGTGCCGGCATGTTTTCCAGCCTTCAGCGCTTCGAAGCGCTGCATGACCCCACCTGCCCGCTCGAAAACGACGTCATCGTCGCTCAAACCGTTATGCGCCAGCATCTTTCTGAGGACGAAAGCAAATCCGGTCGTGAGCGCATCAACGGAAAGCGTTTTGCCCTTGAGATCGGCGTATGAGGCTATATCGGGCTGAACCACCAGTCGCAAAAACGCGGCGTCGCCTCCCATAAATGCGAAAAGGTCCGGCGTAGCATCGATCTTTGCTTCGCCCTGACCCTCCTGGTAGGCCACGATATTGTCAAACCCGGTAAGAGCGATCTCCCAGCGCCCCAGGATCAATCCTGAGAGTTGCTCAACGGAATTGATCGTATAGTGCGGTTCAACTTCGAGACCATGTGATTTGAAAAATTGTCGATCGATGCCAGTCCACAAGGGCAGATTGAAGCCGCCCGGAAAAACAATGACTTTGATATGAGCCGTCATGACCTGGCATCCTGTCGGAGTCCCGCCACGACCTTATGTGTCTGCTCGCCGAGGCCGTCGATCGAGGCGATTACCACGTCGCCGGCGTGAAGATAAACCGGCGGCTTGTGGCCTAAGCCCACGCCAGCCGGCGTACCGGTGAGAATCACGTCGCCCGGCTGCAGACTCATGAAGCGGCTGATGTAACACACGAGCTCGGCGACGGAAAAAATCATGTCACGCGTCGAACCGTTCTGCTTGAGCTTGCCGTTGACGCTCAAACGCAGCGACAGGTCTTGTGGGTCGGCGATCTCGTCGCTGGTGGCGAGAAATGGGCCGAGCGGCGCAAAAGTATCGGCGCTCTTGCCCTTGAAGCCTTGCCCGCCCCGATTGAACTGAAAGTCGCGCTCGGAAAAATCGATGCCGATGCAGTAGCCGAGCACGTAATTGAGCGCGTCGCGCGCGTCGATATAGACGCCCGGCTTGCCGATCACGACGCCGAGTTCGACTTCCCAATCGACGCTCTTCGCCTCGCGCGGCATCACGAGATCGTCGGTGGGCCCGCACAGCGCGCTGGTGGCTTTCAGAAACAGCGTGGGCTCCTTCGGCAAAGGCAGGCCTGTTTCCTCGGCGTGATCTCGATAGTTGAGCCCGACTCCGATGATCTTGCCGACGCCACGCAAGGGCGGCCCGAGCACGACGCCTTTCGGCACCTTCGATAAAGCCTTTGCCGGCACCGCGGCGATGGCCTCGACGTCGTCGAAGGTCGGCGCGCGCGGCGTGAGCGCCGTGATGCTGCCGGAGAGATCGAACACCTCGCCGTCAAGCACGAGGCCGGGCTTCTCACCGGTTGCGGAGCGGTAACGGACAAGTTTCATGGCCTGTACAATAACCGGGGCAGCTGCAAAACTGCCAGCCAAACAATAATCCGAGGAACGCTATGAATTTCCCCAAGCCCGCCGTCGGCATGCTGCCTAACGACCGCCTGTCCTATTCCGCGATACCAACGCGCAAGCCGCTGAAGCTGCCCAAGGCCGCGCGCATGGTGGTGTGGACTATCACCAATGTCGAGGAATGGGACCCGACGCAAACAATGCCGCGCACCGTGCTCACCCCGCCGGCCGGCGGCTCGCCAATGCCCGACATCCCGAACTGGTGCTGGCACGAATACGGCAACCGTGTCGGCTTCTGGCGGCTTTTGCAGGTCTACGACGATTTCAAGATTCCCGGCGTGATGAACATCAACGGCGTCGCGGTGCAAGCCTATCCGGATATCGTCAAGGCTTGCGTCGAGCGCAACTGGGAATTCATCGGCCACGGCTACACCCAGCGCAATATGCAGAAAGTCGAGAACGAACGCGCCGATATCCGCAAGAGCGCGGAGGTACTTGAGAACGCGACCGGCAGCCGCCCGCGCGGCTGGCTCGGCCCCGGCCTCACCGAAACCTGGGAGACCCCGGATATTCTGGCGGAGGAAGGCTACGACTATGTCGCCGACTGGGTGCTCGACGACCAGCCGGTGTGGATGAAGACACGCGGCAAGCCGATCCTCAACATCCCCTACACGCAGGAATGCAACGACGTCGCCATGATGCTGATCCAGCATCACAAGGCGTCGGAGTTCTACGAGCGGGCGATGGACCAGTTCGAGCAGATCTATAAAGACGCGAAAGGTTCGGCGCGTGTGATGGCGATTTCCGTGCACCCCTACATCATGGGTGCGCCGCACCGGGCGAAATATTTCCGCAAGATCTACGAGAAGATCCGCAGGAAAAAAGACGTGCTGTTCTGGACCGGGTCGCAGATCGCGGACTGGTACATGAAGGTCGGCCCCAAGGCGGGTTAGCGAGAGAGTTTGAAAGGCCGGTCGGATTCCCGCTTTCGCGGGAACGAGCGTCATGGGGAGAGCGCGCACAGAGGATAACCCAATCCACCCCTTGGTTTCGCCCCCGCGCTGGATTATCCGTTAGGCCATGACCGCCCAATTCCTCGACAAAAAGACCATCGCCGAGCTGACGGCACGGATGTATCTCGACGTGGGTGCCGTTCGTTTCATGACCGACAAGCCCTTCATTTTCACAAGCGGCTGGGCGAGCCCTGTCTACAATGATTCACGCTGGCTGATCTCGTTCCCGGACGTACGCTCGACACTGATGGATTTCGCGGTTCACACCATCAACCGCGACATCGGCCGCGACAAGATCGACGCGGTGGCCGGCGGCGAGACCGCCGGCATTCCGTTCGCCGCCTGGGTGGCCGACCGCCTGCATTTGCCAATGCAATATGTGCGCAAGAAGCCGAAGGGTTTCGGCCGCGGCGCGCAAATCGAGGGGCAACTGGTCCCCGGCCAGCGCGTGCTGCTGGTGGAGGATCTCGCCACCGACGGCAAGAGCAAGGTCAATTTCATCCAGGCGCTGCGGGAGGCCGGCGGCAAGTGCGAGCACTGCTTCGTTATTTTCTTTTACGACATCTACCCGCAGGGCAAGAAAATCCTCGGCGATCTCGGCGTCACGCTGCACGCGCTGACGACCTGGAAGGATGTGCTGGCGGTCGCCAGGACGAGCGGCAAGTTCGAGACCAGGATGCTGGCCGAGGTCGAGAAATTCATCGGCGACCCGGCCGGCTGGTCGAAAGCACACGGCGGCGCAGCGGAGGCTGCGGAGTAGCGTCAGCCCGTCTCCTCCGCTGCGAGCGCCTTCACTGCGCGCTAATGCCGGCTTCCTTGATGATCGGCCACCACTTATCGATCTCGGCCTTTTGAAATGCCGCAAGGCCTTCCGGCGTCTGCTGTTCGCGCGCAGCGACGTCTAGCCCGAGCTCGGTAAACCGCGCCTGCACGGCGGGATCGGCGAGCGCTTCTGCCATCGCGGCATTGAGCTTGGCGATGATATCCTTCGGGGTTCCCTTCGGCGCCCAGAAGCCGAACCAGCCCGACATGTAGAGACCTTTTACCCCGGTCTCGTCCGAGGTCGGAATGTCCGGCATCGATGCCGAGCGCCGCGGCGACAGATTCGCGATCGCCTTGATTTTGCCGCCGCGAATTTGCGGTAGCGCCACCGCACCCTGCACCACCAGAAGATCGACCTGGCCCGAGACCAGATCGGTCATTGCGGGGCCGGCGCCGCGGTAGGGAATGAACTGCACCTTCTGCCCGGTGAGTTTTTCGAACAAGACGCCGGTCACGTTCGCCGCAGCGTTCTGGTTGACGAAATTGATCTTGCCCGGGTTTGCCTTCATCCAGGCAACCAGATCCTTTAAATTGTCGGCCGGAAGATCTTTCTTGGCGACCATGAGCTGCGGATTGTTGGATACGAGGCCGATCGGCTCGAAATCCTTCTGCAGGTCATAGTCCAGCTTGTAGATGATGCTGCCGACGTGGGTGTCCCACTGGCCGATGTCGATCGTATAGCCGTCAGGCGCCGCACGTGCCACGCGGCCGACCCCAATGCTGCCGCCGGCACCGCCAATATTTTCGACGATGACGGGCTGCCCAAGCGGCGCGCGCATGCGCTCGGCCATGATGCGCGCGGCAACGTCGGTCGACCCACCCGGCGGGAACGGAACCACGAGCGTAATCTGGCGCGACGGGTAGGTCTGCGCGTGTCCGCAAACGATGCCGGCAAATGCCGTCAGCGCCATCGCAACAATGAGTCTTCTCATGAATCCCCCCAACGTTTTTGCGCGCTCTCGCTCTGGCGCGCGTTGACGGTATCAGGTGGCGCAGTCGTTGAGAATGTGTCCGGAGAGGCGCGCCTTCCCTGATACAATATCGTCATGGCCGGGCTTGTCCCGGGCATCCGCGTCTTGCTTTACTTGTGACACAGGAGGCCTGCCATGGCGAAAGCAAAACGCAAGAAGAAGGCGACCAAGACAAAGAAAAGAAGAAAGCGCGTTGCCAAATCGGCCAAGCGCGCCAAATCGCGCAACCCGCAGCGCTTCACCGTCAGCCACCATCGCGAGGAAGACTTCGATCAGGGCTTGCGTCCCTACTCGGCCTATCGCGATCTCGGCATGGCGCCGGCAACCGGCGGAATGGTGCAGGCGCATGTCATCCGCATGACCAAGCCGTTCAGCGCGGATGAAGTGGCGATCCCGCACTATCATGACGTCGACTTCCAGATGGTCTACGTGCTCAAAGGCTGGTTCCGCAGCGAATTCGAGGGCCAGGGCGTGCACACATTCCATGCCGGCTCGTGCTGGATCCAGCCGCCGAAGATCAAGCACACCGTGCTTGGCTATTCCGATGATTGTGAATTGCTGGAAATCGTACTGCCGGCTGAGTTTGAGACGGTGACGCTGGTGTGATTGTCAGCCGCCAACCGTCGCCTTAATGCCTCCATTCCGGCGCGGCGACCGGTTTCCACGAGCGTTTGAGCCGCAGATCGTCGGCGATGGCATTGGCGGCGATGTAACCTGCAGCACCATTGATGCCGCCGCCGTTGCCCGACGACGAACCGCACAAATACAGCGCTTCGACCGGCGTGCGAGAGCCCGGCATCAGCGGATGCGGCCGGTTGATGCCAAGCTGATTGGGGACATAAGCGCCGACGCGCACGGCACCCTGACGCATGTTGGCGTTGAGCTTTTCCACGTCGAGCGGCGTGAACAGATAGGTGCCCAGCAGATTGTCGCCTTCAAGATTCGAGGCATATATGCGCCAGTAATCGAGGACGCGCTGGGTGTAATCCGCGCGCTTGCGCTCCCATTCCTGCGGTCCGCCATCGACCGAATAGGGTGCGAACGGCCACCAGAAGGCGGCGTGCCTGCCCGCGGGAGCGTAGCTCGGGTCGAACAGGCTGTTGCAGGCGCCGTTGCCCATCAGAACCCGGGGAAATTTTTTCGCCGCGCAATCATCAAAGCAGCTGGCAACGTCGTCGATATGATCCATGCCAAAAAAGATATTGTAGGCCTTCGCAACATTGGGATCGAAGGCGGCGGCGCGGTACGCGGGCGGATTCTTGAGCGCCAGGTGCAAGGTGACCAGACTGTGGTTGCCCCAGTGCCAGGATTTCGCTTTCTCGCGCACCGGCTCCGGAAAAAGCTCCTCGCCGGTCATTTGCACTGTCGTCGGGAAATCAATCGCGCTGGCAACGAATTTACTGCCGCTGATCGTGCGGCCGTCGGAAAGCTTGACGCCGGTAGCACGCCCACCTTTGACGATTATTTCCTTCACGTCGGCGCCGGTGACAATTTCACCGCCGCCGGCCTCGACAACCCGCGCCAGCGCGAGCGGCAAAGAGGCGGCGCCGCCGACCGGCAGCGTGAAGCTCGCAATATTGGCGAAGATGGCCGGGAATACGATGCCCGCACCCGGCACGTTCTCCGTGGTGATCACGTGCATATATGACGTGAATAAAGTGCGGATACGTTCGTCGGCAAAATGCTTGCGCACGACGCTGAAAAGATCGTTCTGGGCGTGCGACAGCAGCTCCTTCGCCTTTGCCCCGCTCAGCCGCTCGACAAGCTGTTCGCGCGGCATCGGCGCGTTGTACAGGAGCGATACCAACAATGGCCGCATCTCTTCGCAATAGGTGTGCCAGAGAGCGCGGAAGGTTTCGGCGTCCTGTCTGGAGAAGCGGGCCAGCGAGGCGCAGGTCTTGTCGAGATCCTTATAGATGACGATGGCGGTGCCGTCGCGGAAGACCGCCGCCTGCTGCACCGGCGGCTCGATATACGAAAATCCGTATCGATAGAGCTCGAGGTCCTTGAGCAAGGGACAAAGGCCGATCCCCATATAGAAATTGGCATGCAGGTTGAGCCTGTAACCCGGAAGAATGCGTTCTTCGGTGCTTGAGCCGCCGCCGATGCGGCCGTTGCGTTCGAGCACGGCGACGCGCATGCCGGCGCGCGACAAGTAGGCGGCAAGCGTCAGGCCGTTGTGTCCTGCGCCAATCACAACCCCGTCGAAACTCGCCATGCTTTCCCCTGCCGGCGTTCAGCCGGAACCGCCTTTGACGCCAAGTCCGCGCATGAAACGTTCACGAATCTGCACAGGATCGCGATCGGTGGTTGCCACAGCGGGCTTATCGTCGATGCGCGCGGCAATCAGGCTGAGCGCTTCGCCCTTGAGCGCCGACGCGGCCAAGCGATCGAAGTCCGCCTCGTCGGCCGCCCACGCGCTGCTTGAAAGGCCGGCGCCGCGCGCGATGGCGACTAGATCGGCAGCAGACGCGCTCGCCGTCGGCTGCGACCCGGTGATCTGATAGATGCCGTTGTCCCACACGACGATCGTGAGATTTTTCGGTGCGCGCTCGGCGACGGTGGCAAGACAGCCAAGCTGCATCAGCAGCGATCCGTCGCCTTCCAGCGCAACGACATGGCGGCGCGGCTGCGCGAGGGCAACGCCGAGCGCGATCGGAATGGCGAGACCCATGCTGCCGAGCATGTAAAAATTTTGCGGGCGTTGCCCACTCGCCCACAGGTCGAAATTGGCGTTGCCGATGCCGCCAATGACTGCCTCGTCGCGCTTGAGTTGCGCCACCAGCCGCTTGGTCAATTCAAAACGATTCATCACTTTGGCGTTGTGCGCGCCGATGGCACCGGCCGGTTTGGCTGTCATGGCGGCCTCACGCTCCGAATATCTTGCCGCCGGTCAGCAGCGGCGAAAGGATGAAGGCGACGGGGGCCTGCGTTGCCACGGCCTGTTTGATCGACCGGTCGATGGTGAACGCAAGCTCGTCCTGGCGCGTAATGGTGATGTTCTCGACCGCAAGCGCATTGAGCACCGGGCGCATGGTCTTGCACACGAGCGCCTGGCCGAGATTGAACTCGCCGAGCGTGCCGCGTTCCGACACGAAAATCAGAGCCGGAATCTGGCAGGGCACCACCAGCGAAGCGAGCGCATTCGGAATTGTGGCAAAGCCGCTGGTCTGCATCAGCACAGCGCCGCGCAACCCGCCCATCCATGCGCCGGTCACGATACCAAGCGCTTCTTCTTCGCGCGTCGCAGCGAAAGCGGTGAAAAAAGAGTCGGCATGAATGGCTTTGATCAGCGGCGTGAACACCCGGTCGGGGACGTAAACGACAAGCTTGACGTCGTTCGCCTTCAGGGTTGCAAGCACAATCTCATGCCAGGTCGTTGCTCGCGATTGACTGTCTGTCATGGCTGGAAAGACCGGGCCGCTCGCATTTGAACATTGTGAAATTGGTGTTCTCGAACCAGACAGGACGATCGCATGTATCCGAGACCATTGCTCCAATAATCGCAAAAGCTTAGCCTAAGACAAATTACGGCGCTAATCAGAAAATACTGCCGAAACTCGAGGGGGAGGACGATGACGGATCTTAACGGACACTCGGCGCCATCACGGCGCAGCATCATCAAAGGTGCGCTGGCGGCGAGCGTCGCCACACCAGCATTCTTGCGCGCGCGCTCGGCCTATGCCGCCTACCCGGACCGGCCGGTGAAAATCGTCGTGGCCAACACGCCCGGTGGACCATCCGATATCGTCGGTCGCATCACGGCAGCCGCGCTCCAGCAGGCGACCGGCAAGACTTTCATCATCGAAAACATCGGCGGCGCCGGCGGCAATATCGGATTTGGCAATGCCGCACGTGCCGAACCTGACGGCTACACGATCCTGCTCGCGACCAACGCGTGGTCGATCAATGCCAGCCTTTACAACAAAATTCCCTACGACCCGCTCAAGGATTTCGTGGGCGTGAGCGAATTGGCGACATCGCCCAACACATTTGTCGTCAAGGCCGACCTGCCGGCGAAGACGATTAAGGAGTTTGTCTCGCTCGCGCGTGCCAATCCGGAAAAGTTTAACTGCGCGACGCCGCCGATCGGAACCACGCCGCAGATTCAGCTCGAGGTCCTGAAGATCCGCGAGAAGCTGCCCAAGCTGGAAGACGTGGTCTACAAGGGCGGCGGCGATGCCATTCAGGCGCTGCTGAGCGGAACCGCGCAATTGAGTTCCGGTTCACTGCCGCCGGCAGCCCCTCATATCAAGGCGGGCACGCTGCGCTGCCTCGCGGTAACCGGCGAGACCCGTTGGCCGGACATGCCGGACGTGCCGACCATGATCGAGGCTGGCTACAAGGACTTTGTCTTCGCAACTGACACGGTGCTGCTCGCACCCGCCAAGACGCCACCGGACATCATCAAGTGGCTGGAAAGCGAAACGCTCAAGGTGCTGGGCACTCAGGAAATGAAGGAGAAACTGTATGCGTCCGGTTTCCAGGTCCGGCCCAAGGGGGCGGACGCAGCCTGGACGCGTGTGACCAAGGAAATCAATTTGTTCCGGAACATCATCGACCAGGCTGGGATTCAGAAGCTGTGAGCATGTTTGATCGCCGGCCTTTCGTTGTCGTTGTCATCGCTATTGGCAAGAAGATGGATGCGCGGATCAATCCCGCGCATGGGCGGGGATAGTTGAACATAAAATCCATCGAGCCGATCGCCGTCAGCCTACCGATGCTCAAGCCCGTCATCATGGCGGGCGAGGAAGTCCGGCGCGCCGACAATGTATTGGTGCGGATCGAAGCCGATAACGGTTTGGTCGGCTGGGGCGAGGCGGCGTCCGCGCCGGTCATGACCGGCGATACGCTGGAGAGCATCGTCTCCGGCGTACACTATCTCAGCGCCGCGCTGCACGGCCGCGATGCCGCCGACATTGCCGGCGCGCTTTCCGCCATGGATGTTCGTATGTACGGCAATCATGGCGCGAAGGCGGCAATCGAAATCGCCCTGCATGATCTTGCCGGCCGTGCAAGCGGAAAGCCGGTGCATGCGTTGCTTGGCGCGAAAAAGCGCAGCCATATGCCGTTGCTCGGTGTCATTGGTGGTGGCGATTACCGGGGCGACTTGCGCGACGCGGAAGCGAAAAAGACCGCCGGCGTCACCGCCTACAAGATCAAGGTCGGCATCGACACACCGGAAAACGACGCTGCGCGCACGCGCGACATCTGCAAGATCCTGGGCAGCGGCATGCTGATTTCCGCCGATGCCAATCAGGGTTACAGCACCGGCCAGGCTCTTGCCTATTTGTCGGCAGTCAAGGGAGCGGGACTTGATTTCCTTGAGCAGCCTGTAGCGGCCGATGATCTTGCCGGCATGGCTGCCGTGGCGGCGGCAACCGATATTGCACTCGGCGCCGACGAAGGCATTCATTCATTTGAGGACATCCGCCGCCATCATGAACGCAAGGCCGCGCGTGGCGTCAGCCTGAAGGCGATAAAGTTGGGCGGCATCCGCGCGGTGACCGAAGCCGGAAACCTGTGCGACCGCCTCGGCATGAGCGTCAATATTTCATGCAAGACGGGAGAATCGAGCGTTGCCTGCGCCGCCGCGCTCCACACCGCCTCTGTCGTCCCCAATATCGCTTGGGGGCTGACGCTGACACATACAGGACTCGCCGAAGACGTGATTGTTTCGCCGATTCCTACGGCGAAAGGTCACGTTGGCAGCCTTGACCGTCCGGGCCTTGGCATCGACGTCGACGAGAATCGCGTTCGCCGGCACCGTGTACCGATTGCTGTACGCAACACTGCGTAGTGCGCACGGAATATGTTGGTTAATTAGAGAAGGAATTTCTACGAGACCTTCGTCAGCTCGTGGCGCCACTGACCAGGGGTCATATTAAACCGTGCGCGGAATACCCTATTGAAATGAGACAGATCATTGAACCCGCGGCTATATGCGATTTCAGATATATTACGAGTCCGCTGATGCGGATCTCTTAAAGCCTTGCTGCAATCGTCCAGTCTGGCCTCGAGCAACCACCGGCCAAAAGTTTGCTCAATTTTTTCGAAGCGTAAATGCAGCGTACGGACCGAAATACCAAAATGCTCGGCGACTGACCGTGGACATAACTCAGGGTTCTCTAAATTCTGTCGGCAATACACAAGCAATCCTTCAAGCTGGAGCTCGGATTGCAAACGATTTAGCGGAACATCTGTACTACTGGCAAGCGCTAATAAGTTACAGAGATTTTCTGTTAGCAGGCCAGATTCGTTATCGTTCAAATCATCAGAAACGAGCTGCATCATGTGGCGTCGTGCCAAATCAAGAAAGTGTGAGTTCGCAAACTTGTAAACGGCCCGACGGTGTAACCAAGGTGCCCGCGCATTAATCATTGCGCGTGGAACGACCGCGATTGCGCGGTATCCATCATTTGAAAGCGTCGCGCGGAACGGTCGGCGACAGTCAGAAATGACGATTTCGTTACGGCGAAACGCAATGTGCTCATTGCATTGGTCAATTACAGTCTGCCCGCGTACCTGCAGATATACAGTGTAGTGATCTGCAGGCGCTCTAGCGATATCGCGTGCGGTCCGGACAATTTCGTAGCTTGTGGATTCGCATGTGGCGAATCGAAGTGGGCCAGCGCTGCGTACATTTATACAAGCAGAAAAACGCTCTGAAGGCGCTTCAGGCGAAATACTGAAGAGCGTGCTGCAAATCATTTCGCGCCAGTAGGCGAAACGATCGCGCTCATCAATCGTGTCGGTCGACCACGAAACCATGCCAGCCTCCGCCGCGCGGCAAATTCCGGGAAGTACCCTTAAAATGCCGTCGGCGCTCTCTGGGCCAATTCACCTGCGCGGTGGGCCAAGACCGCTTGCGGCGACGTGCATATACAACCGCGCCGCTATTGGTCGCAAGATCAACCGCATGCTGAACTCCGGAAGAACAAGCTTTTTATGCTGCTTGCACTCTCAGCCAAGTCATCCGCGGCCAATGGAATGTTGAACATGCAAATTGACGCGCCTTATTGGCATCGACGAGATCAGGTGGATGAATACCGCCGATGGTATTTTCAGCATGCCAAATATGACGAAGAGCTAATTTTCTTTGTTTCCTCCAATCGGATGACGCGCAATAGGTCGTTTGCTGCCATGTTTCCACTAATGATGGCACGACAATTGCGCTCCAAAATAAGGATCCCGATTGCTCAAGGCCCACCGTGCTTCAGGGGTGCGGCCCAGGGTGATTCGCGCGAGCATAAGCAACGCTGTTGGCCATCGCCCAAACATTGACCTCTCACATTCTGTCAACGCCTTCCCCCGTAAGGAGAAGACGGGTGCCTTACCGGCCTGCACCCGTGCGCTTTAGATAGGACGACTCTGATGACTTTGGATGGCTGCCCTACTGTCCGCTTCTCGACCGCTGAATTGCCGGAAAAGGACCGGATCACGATATGGCGAGACTATTACTGTCGCATGTTGATGAAACTCGATATCGAACCGATCAACGATGTTCCGTTGGAATGCGCCATTCTGACCCGCACGCTGCCTGGCGTACACATGATGTCGACGGCGATGTCGCCAACGCGCATCACGCGGACTCGCGAATTTCTCTCGGAAAACAACGGCGATTTTATTTTCGTTATTAACCAAACGGGTTCGGTCAACGTTCGGGCACGGAACCGCGAAATTTTGTTACGTGAAGGTGACGCCTTACTGATGAGTACCAGTGAGGTCAAGGTCTTCGATCGACCAGTGCACGGCGGCTCTTTGTCATTCCGAATGTCGCGGTCAACTCTTTCGCCGATTGTACCGAATGTTGACGATTTGGTGATGCAGCTAATCCCGCAGAGAATTGAAGCACTCAAACTGCTCGCCGGGTACGCTGCTCCGTTATTCAACGATATCGCCCTGACGTCGCCAGAGTTTCGGCGTACCGCCGTTAATCACCTGCACGATCTTATTGCGCTTTCGCTTGGGTCTGCGCACGATTCGCCTGGTGGAAGCAGATTACCCGCCGCACGGCTTGAAATGGCCAAGGCCTTCATTGTTGAGAATAGCCACCAACGTGACTTATCTGTCGGAGGTGTCGCCGCGCAATTTGGCTTAACACCTCGTAACTTGCAGCGATTGTTTGAAAACGAAGGCACAACGTTTTCTGAGTTCTTACTTGCCCGGCGCTTAAACCATGCCCACCGCATGCTAACCGAGCCGCGTCTCGCTCTAAGTGCAGTAGCGACAATCGCCTACGATGCGGGTTTTGGCGATCTGTCTTACTTTAATCGATCTTTCAAACGCCACTTTGGAGCTACTCCGCGCGATGTCAGAAGGAGTCTGGTGAAATCGGCCGTTTCAACGCGGCACACCCCAACATCGGATATTTAGATCGCCCCCGGGTATCAGAGAACCATTAGTTTCCAACTCGCGTTTTTCGTTTCTGTCCAAGAATTCGTCGTATGCGTCCAAGTTTTTTTGGTCGCTAGCTCTTAGAACGATGGCGAGGCGCGACTTCGTAGCGATCACGCCAACACAAGGTTCGTCGCCGAAATTAGCCGCGCTTGAAGAAATGCTTTGCGTTGTACTCTTTCTTTCGCACTTCTAAAGGGGTGAGCTAGATGACGCGATTGATCAGGGATACCGGTGTCAGTCCGCAAGGATTGTTTGCGACCGGCCATCTCGGTAGCATATGGACGTTTCTAGGCGCTTTATTCTTCGAGCTGTGGGCGGTCATCAGTGCATTGGCATGCCGTTTCGTCGAGAGCCTCCATGAAACACGGCGACGACAAGCTGCTGAAATAATTCGATGCCATCGTGACCTGATGTGCAACTCCGACATCAGTACCCATAAAGCTAATTGCGAAAATGCAAAGAAGCGTAAGCGAAAATCACGTTAATTGTCGCGACTGTCTTCAGTTGCTACCTGAGTTTCACGATCCGCTATCCCTAAGGCCGAACTGAAGTAACAAAGGGTGGCCACAAAGCACGTCGGTGCTTGGTCATCACGCTTCTTAGTTGAAAGAGCCTTTCGTCGTCGCAAAAGTCATCCCTCGAACCTCGATTTACGGAATTGAGTAGCAATATTATTTGAAAGGTCTGGCGCCAAAGCCTTGTCTCATAACGTCCAAGCCGTTCAAAAACATCGCCGTCGATACGTGCAAATGATCGTGCCGCATTAGATTTCGAGCTCCGCTTTTCAGAGCGATTGTCTACTTCTGTCTCGCCTTTCGGTTGGTTTAAAGTTGGAACAAGGCTCGGTGCAGATATATAAAACGACCCGGAGTTATCATTCTTTTCTAGAGTGCCATTCCTGTTCAGCATCCTCAAATTTTTGTGCTGGTTGTCTATCAATCCACTCTCAATCGAAATCGCCCGGCGGAGTCGCCAAAGCAGTGAAATAAGTCGTGCCACGAGTTGAAGTTCGAAATTAGTTCGCGGCCTATAATCAGCATTGATCGCCTTTGCTAGGGTGTCATAGTCAGCGGCATTCTCGAGCGCATCGATAATCGTTTCTGCGGTTAGGCCGTGTTTAAATGCATTTCGACTTGAGCGGCGCTTTCCTCGCTCAGTTTTCGGTCCTGTACTATGTTTGGCGTTTTCTCGATTGGCAGCAATTTGTTTATCCGTGGCCATTAGCTTTTCGCTACTGTTTCGACGGATTCAACATTGAGTCCTTGCTGTACTTTATCTGGGTGAGTTTGCTTCCAAAGCTGCCGCGCAAATAGCATTGCATCAATATTGAGAGCTTTCCACCAAGCAATTTCGCTTCCATTCTGATGCAACTGCCGATGATGCCCGCGGCAGAGCGGCACGGTGAATTCATCACTGACCTTAAGTCCGATCGCCCGCGGTTGTGCGAAGCGCAGATGATGCGGATCAGACGGTTGACGGCCACAGACCAAGCATGGTTGTGACGCGACGAATTTCAGGTGTACTTTGTCTCGCAGACGCTTGGGTTCGGCGATGGCGAGTCGGCTTTTGTCGATTTTATCCGGCGGCAAGTCAGGCACCGCCGGCGCCAGGCTTGGCGCTCCGCTCTCGTTTTTTGCTGTCGTCTGATCGCGTCGCATTAGTTCAGTCATCGAACTCTGGTAACGTCGCCCGAAGTAATGTGATGGCCGTGGAATCGGTGTTGTGTCGTCGGGATGTGAGCCTAGACGCGGCTGAGTCGGTGGCGAATTTGCCGTCGCTGGTTGATCCATCGACAGACTTCGCACAGCTAGAATCCTATCCTTGCGGTAGAGTTCCAGCCCAAACCGCTTGCCGAAGGTCGCCAGCGCTCGTTTAGTGGCATCGGTTTCTGAAGCCTTCAGTGCAGTGTCATGCACTTCGCCTGGGGATATTCCACGACCTTCACCCGACCCATGCCCTTCGCGCACAATGGCTGTTCCATCAACCTGCACGGTAATGCGCACCTTGGCGGTATAGACAGCAAGGTATGAGCCGCGGTTTTCTCGGGCAAGCACGCAGCGCGAATCCAGGGTTTCCCGGTTCCAGCCATCAAAGCCGAAGATCCGATTGGCTTCTGAGATCGCGTACCAGCCTTCGATATAGGAAAGCTCGCGCCCATTGGCTTCGCGGAAACGGATATGTCGGCTGCTGAGGCCGCGCCTCAACGCCTGCACTTGTTTTGCTGAGAAGCCCATCACCGTGTCCTCACACTCAAAACCGGTTCTGGATTGGAGAGGGTGACACCCTTGATATCGGCCCCATCTTTGAGCTCGCTCAGCAACCCCTGACGGTTGAGCCGGGGCGCTGCGGGTTGCCAATAGATGCTGGGCACAGCTGCTTCATCGAGCACCAACAGCGAGGGCATGCCGGGGCGGATCGAGACGGTAAAGTCGGGTGCGGTGATCTTCTTGATATCCAGCTCGACCATGACGTCTTTGGCAATCCGCCGGCGTTTGGAGGCACAATCCTGCAGGCGCTCGAGGCGGTCCTGCATCTCGGCAATGCGGTCTTTGAGGCCTGTGGCCAACGCTTCGTCGGAGAGTGCTGCGCGCACGATGGCGGCCACAATTTCATGCAGGTCGGTCAATCCCTCCACCGTATCGGCGAGGGTTTGTTCATCAATTTGGGGGTCCTGCACCCGGATCCGGTCACAGATAGCGCGGTAGGCAATGGCGGCAAATTCGACGTTGGCTGGTCGGCTTTCCTGTTGATTTGTGTGGTCCCTATTCTCCTGGAGGTCGAAATGCATCGTATTCTCCATCCCTACAAATAGTGATGATCCAAAATGGATCATAGCTCATGAGCCAAAAGGGATCAAGTGAAAAATCGTCAATTACACCTGAGCAGCTTCGGGCTGCTCGGGCTCTTCTCGGCTGGTCGCAAACGCAACTCGCTAAGCACGCCGGTATGTCCCTGCCAACCGTCAAGCGAGTAGAAGGCGCCAGCGGCCCGAATGTCTCGAATGAAGCACGTCTCGCGCTTCGAACTGCACTCGACCAAGGTGGGGTCGAGTTCATCGCAGAAAACGGAGGTGGCCCCGGTGTACGTTTACGCAAGCGTCAAACGTCAAAGAAATTAAAATAGCTGCGCACACATTTTTGCAAAACGAAGCCAATTTAAGCTTACGATACGCAAAAAGGCTCGTTGAACGGTGCATTAAGAATTCGCCTCCGGGGAGTGAGTCCAAAGGCAAGTTGCCGACCTTGTTTATTTCAAGCTGATGCGCAACCCGCAACTGCGATATTCGCACGATCAGAACAGAAAGTTCGGTTACGCGCCGCGCGGATTCACTATTACGTAGCCGCTGATCGACCGCACGTGATCGTGGGTCATGCCGCCGCCAGAATTGCCGTCGTGCACCAGCCAATTTTTGCCATCGACCTGGTTTACCAAGACCATCACGTGGTGATTGCGCACGGCTGCCATTCCCGGAGCCGGCGAGGTGCGTGGAAATTTTCTCATCCAGTTCGACGCGAGATTGAGCTCGGCGCGGATATGCCCGAATAGATAAAGCGAGGCTTCACAACCACAAAAAGCGTGCGGACACCCGGCGGGCCTGCGTCCGACCGTGGAGCCGTTCGCATCCGTTACGGTGCGAACCCGCGTAGTCCTGTCGGAGCAGCCACGCTCGTTGCAGTCGATCGAAAGACCAACAATTCGCTGCTGATGCCCGTGCCGGGGCTTTGCGTCGGCGGCCGCAATGGCAATAATCGAAACAAGCGCCGCCGAAAATATCGTAGCGTATTTCAACACCGGTCCCTCCATCCATCAGAGACAGCCCGTTCGAAACGATGTGTCCATCTTGTCTCTTCGAAGGCGCCGTATCTCTAACGGTCCGGTTTTGCCGCCGCGATTGAATCCGACGGGTAAGCACACCCGGTAACCTTAAGCGTTAAGCGTTTTCCTTCAGACGCTCACGTTTGGCCGCGTTTTGGCGGGCTTTGATCGGCAGCGCCGCTGCCCCGCCAGAAATGCGTGTTAATTGTTGAGTGCGACAGCGCCCGGCTTCGGTGCCCGTTTTGCCAACGGCACAACAATGATCGCGGCAAGGGTTATCGAGGCGACCAAGGTCCAGGCATCGTTAATGGCTTGGACAAACGCCACCTTGTCCACGAGCTGGGCCAACATGGCTTGTTTTTCGGCATCGAGCACCGCAGACCCAAACACTTCGGGAGGAATGCCAAGCGTCTTCGCCGCCTCAAGATCACCGGCAGCAAGCCGACTGACGAGAGTTCGCGCGTGGTCCGGCGCGCGCGTGTAAATGACAGTATCAATCAGCGCAATTCCTATGGCGCCGCCAAGATTGCGCATGAGGTTGAACAAACTGCTGGCATCATCGACAGCGGATTTTGCCAGATGTCCGAGGGCAAGCTGGGTTGGCGGCAGGATACAGAACATGATGGCGCAACCGCGTATCAATTGAGGCCAGAACATCTCATCGAAATCCGTGGCTTTCGTTTGAAAACCGCTCAGACCCAAACCTATTCCAAAAAGCAAAAAACCGAACGCGGTCAGAAGACGTTCGTCAACACGCCGCACCAAGACCACCGCAATTGGAGCGACGGTGAGCTGCGCCACGCCCGTCACTAGCATGATCTTGCCGATTTCGAGTGCGTTGTGCGCCCTCACATAGGCCAGAAAAACCGGCATGAGATAGATCGAGCCAAAGAGCCCTGTCCCGAGCACAAAACTCAGCAGACATCCGACCGAAAAATTCCGGTCACGAAAGGTCCGCAGGTTCACCAATGGTCGCGGCGACCGCAGCGTCCGGCCGACAAATACCAATGCGGTGATCAGGCACAGACCAAGAAGGACGACAACCACCGGCGACGTCCAGCCGCGCTTCGGAGCCTCTTTAATCGCGATTTCCAGCGCGGCGAGAGCTATGGCGACCAATCCCAACGAGATCATATCCAGATGGCGGACCTGATCAAAGGATGGCTGCCCTTTCGGCAATGACCGCGAGGCTATCAAAGCGGCGGCAATACCGGGCACGACATTGATCAGAAAAAGCCAGTGCCAGGAATAGGTTTCGGTTATCCAGCCTCCCACAACGGGGCCCACCGTCGGGGCGAGGACCGCCAAGACCCCGGCGATCGTGGTCGCAAGCGGCTGGAGCCGAACCGGAAAAAGCAGAAAGACTGCCGAGAAGACGACCGGGATCAGCGTACCGCCAGAAAATCCTTGCAATATTCGAAAGGCGATTAGCGACCAAAAGCCTCCGCTGGCGGCGCAAGCGATCGATGCAAGCGCGAACAACGAGACGGCGACAACGAACAGCCCTCGCATCGTCAGCAAGCGGGTGAGAAACCCGGTGAGCGGAATTGATATGATTTCCGCGATCAAATAGGCGGTCTGGATCCAGCTCATTTGATCCTGAACGATATTCAATGCCTTCTGGATGGTCGGCAACGAGGTGGCGACGACCTGGACGTCGAGAATCGCCATGAACATGCCAATGCACATCATTGCGAAACCAACCCACACCGCAGCGGTAACGGAACGGGTTGCTTGATTCTCGGCTGTGGATGTCATTGCTATTCCCGATGGCCCCGTGACGCTTCGGTCCGCAACTGGCGCGTCCGTTTCAAAGCCAACTCCTCACACCCGTGTCGGGGCCTCTTATTTCCGGTGGCCGTCAATAAACCTTCACGGCACGGTCGTGAAACAGGGGCTCAAATGTTGTGGCGTGCCATCGTCCCCAGCCTTGGTTCGCTTCCCTCGACGGCCCTGGTTGCTTCCCCAGTGACTAGGGTTGTCGTCGGTATAACTGTCTTTATTGACATCTCACAACTGAGACCCCAGCACCTATATAAAGAGTGCCGGCCGTCTCGGTCGGGCTGCATTTCTCAGATGCCCCCCAGAAGTCGCAGCCTGGCGTTCACAGTCCGCAGGCGGCCGGCACCCGCCCTATGCCGCAAGAAAATACCGCCTGATGGCAGTTCTGTCCGGACGGCGGAACTGAGGGAGCCAACGCTGTCAGGCGAACGCGCGCTGCCTCATTCGATCACGTCGTCGGCGCGCAGCAGGAACGATTCCGGGATCGTAAGTCCGAGTTGTTTCGCAGTCTTGACATTGATTACCAGCTCGAATTTCGTTGGTTGCTCGACCGGAAGATCCGCGGGCCGCGTGCCTTGCAGAATCCTGTGCACGTATGATGCTCCGCGCCGAAACAGATCGGGCAGGCTCGCTCCGTACGAAATAAGACCCCCCGCCAGTACATTCTCCCTGGTTTGAAACATGCCGGGTATCCGGTTTTCCGCAAGGAAAGCGATAATCCTTTTGATGTGAAGTTGGTGAAGAGGATCGTTGGTCATAAGCAGCGCGTGGGGATGTTCGCGCAACATGGCCGCAAAGGCAGTATCGAAATCGCCGGTATTGCGAACCTCCACCGAGATAAGGGTCATGCCCAGTTTTGGCATCGCGGCTTGCAATTCGTCGCGGATGACAACATTCGATGCGTTGTCCGGATTCCAGAGAAAGGCTGCCCGGGAAACGGATGGAATAATTTCTTTCAGAATTTGCAATCGTTTCGGGCTCAGGTCCGGCCCCAGGATCGTATTGCCGGTCATGTTGCCGCCCGGCCGCGCCAAGCTTGCGACAAATCCGGCGCGCACCGGGTCGCCAATCGAAATCATCACGATCGGAATTGTCGTTGTCGCCTTTTTTGCCGCATGGGCGCCCGTTGAACCGAACTCTACGATGATATCGACCGGCAGGGCTGCCAGTTCTCTTGCTGCTTGGGCAAGTCGCTCGGGCTCGCCCGCCGCGGTTCGATATTCGAAGACAATATTCTGACCTTCGACGTAGCCGAGGTCACGCAATGCTTGCCGGAAATAATCCCATATGGGCGCATCGTCGATGATGCCAATACGCGGGATTTTCGGCGACTGCTGTGCGAGCGCCGTAGCCGGTAAAGCCACGACCGCACCGCCTAGAATTGCAATGAATTCGCGCCGCCGCATGTGCCCCCGCAAGGACCACGCTTTATAACGATGTCTAGAAGCCTAGCACTTTACGGCACCAATGTCCGCTCGGGATTAAAGATCACACATGGGGCGCGGATGATCCGCCCTGATGACCGACTATTTCGATGATATGGCGACCGCTTCGGCAACGGTGCCGGGCTGAGACATATCGATCGGCGCCTGCGTCAATCCCTTGACAACATCGCCGCCGCGTTGACCCGTCTCGCGCAATCGGTTCTTGTACTCTTCGATAGTTTGAAACTTGGTCCCATCGACCCTTTGTCGTTTACGGGTGTGGTAGATGCTCTTGTAGTAATCGCAGCTCTTGCACACGCTCCGAAACTCTCCCCGCTGTTGTTCCTCGATCAAACGCATATAGGCGGGATTTTCCGGGGAAAGAATCCTGTTCAACGGCAATTCGTTGAGGTCGCCAATTTTCAACGAGGCATCCACGTCGCGGGCAGCGCAGCCGTTGACGACGCCGGTCGCCATGATCTGATAATCCGTGAACAGGAGCGAGCACGCACCGCGCTTGTATGTGCTTTCCGGTCCAGTGACGTCGATGGCGAGCCCCTGCACGTCGGCTTGCGTGATGTAACCGCCCCAGTTGTTGTACACATGCGAGTTGCGGGTATGCACCCCATGCTCCCGGAATCGCTCGAGCAACTTCATCACTTCGCTGGCCGGCTGCCGCGGTGCGTCGCGGGTGGTGCGGATGACAATATCGAGCCTGAACGACTTTTCCGCCATTAGCCCGAGCAGCGATTCCAGATTGCTGCAAAGCCGCTTGTACACTTTCTCGGTGGACTTCGTGATCGCGATAAAGCTTGGCTGGTCATGACCATAGATGCTGACAGTCAGATTTTTCAGTTTCTTCAACCGGATCAGCCGATCGATGTCGTCCCGATCCAGAAGCGTAAAATTGGTGAAAAAATGATAGCCTTCGACCGCTGGATGGCCATCAAGGAACTCAAATTTATTGAAGATATGGCGATCCATGAACACGTCGCCGGTCATGGGCGTCAGTTCGAATTGGCTAAAGCCCATCGCCACCGCTTGTTCGATGCAGCTTTTGAAGAAAGCATCCTTCATCGAGACCTTGGGGCTGCTTTTCTTTACGTAGGCACAGAAGACACATTCGAGATTGCATAGACTCGAGGTTTCGATGTTGAGGATTTTCGTCTGGATCGGGACAAGCTCGCGCCCCGCCAAGCGGTTGAAATTGATCTCAACTTTTGAAAGGGCGTTTTTCGCCGATTTGGCGAGAACAAAGGGATTCATAAGTAAACTTGTAGTCTAGAAATCGAGCAGCGCCAATTGCGACAGTGGTCTGCGGCTAACTGAATGCAAAGGCTACGTTTTCCGCCCCATCGACGGCGTGTGTATTCGCTGCAGAAATTCTGCGCTCGCAGTGAAAAATAGTTCCGCGCATTTGTGCGCCTGTCGACGGACTCTATTCCGCCTGCCTGCGCTACCGCACGTTGGCAGCCATCGACCCGTCGGGTATCGCTCATCGAATCGAGCATTTGCAAGGAACGGCTATAGGCTGGCTTTCTGACGTTCCGACGCCCAAACTGGCGAGCGAGGCAACAAATGAGCAAACCAAGTGCAGTCGTTGTAGGCGTTGGAGCGGAACGTGGTCTCGGAGCAGCGCTTTGCAGGCGCATTTCCAAGGGTGGGTACCACGTCCTCGTCGCGGGACGAACGGCAACGAAGATCAACCTGGTCGCTGAGGCACTCGCGTCTGCTGGCGGCACTGCAGAACCGATCATGATGGATGCGACGCGCGAGGAAGACCTCATAAAGCTGTTCGATCGTGCAATGGCGCCGGGCGACGGCTTCGCGCCCGCCGATCTTATTGTGTCGAACGCAGGCAACAATCAGCGGATCGATTTCCGCACGCTGACGGCGTCGCAGTTCGAGGATTTCTGGCGTGTTGGCTGCTTTAGCGGCTTCCTGGTCGGGCGCGAAGCGGCTCGCCGCCTGATCCCGCTGGGGCGCGGCACCGTTCTCTTCACCGGTGCTTCAGCCAGCGTCCGCGGCAAACCTGGCTTTGCGCATTTCTCGGCGGCCAAGGCGGGCCTGCGTATGATCTCGCAGAGCATGGCACGCGAGTACGGGCCGCTCGGAATCCACGTCGCGCATGTCGTCGTGGATGGCGGCATCGACGGCGATCGTCTGCGCAACCGCGTACCCACGCTTGTCAAGGAACGCGGCGAAGACGGCCTGCTTGCTATCGACGCGATCGCCGAAACCTACTGGCATATTCACCGCCAACCGCGTTCTGCATGGACGCAGGAAATCGACCTGCGACCATTCAAGGAAACCTTCTGAATCACCCGTACAAGGACGCACGTCGATGTCGACCGTCAGCCGCGCGCCACTCTACCTCGACGACCTGACCCCCGGGCTCACCATTCATTCGGGTCCGTCAGATAAGCCACTCAGCGCGGCGGACATAAAGTCATTTGCGCGCGAATTCGATCCGCAACCGTTTCATCTCGACGATGCTGCGGCCGCAAAGACGTTGTTCGGCGGGCTCGCCGCGAGCGGATGGCACACGGCAGCGATGACCATGCGGCTGCTTGTCGGCGGCGGACTGCCGCTGGCTGGGGGCATTATTGGCGTAGCGATGGAAGAAATCCAGTGGCCGCGTCCGGTGCGGCCAGGCGACCGGTTGCGTGTCGTAAGTGAAGTACTGGAGGCTCGACCGTCCCGATCCAAACCGCATCAAGGCATCGCAAGGATACGAGTCACCACACTAAATCAAACCAATGAACCGGTTCAGATTATGACTTCGAATATCGTGGTCCAGCGCCGGCCGGATTCTCCCTAGAGTTTTCTCTACAGCCATTGCCCAAAACGGTGGATGTATACCGTTTTGACCATTTGCGTGAGCACGCAATAGCTCAACAGAATTCCCGCCAGCCAGCCAAAGTAAGACAGCGGCAACGGCACCAGGCCCAGATGTGCCCCGAGCGGCGAGAATGGCAGGTAAATGCCGAACGCCATGATGGTCGCGGTCAACAGAATGACCGGGCTTGCTGCCCGGCTTTGAATGAACGGGATGTGCTGCGTGCGGATCATGTGCACGATCAATGTCTGCGTCAGCAATCCCACGACAAACCAACCAGACTGAAACAGTGACTGTTTTTCTACGGAATTTGCTCCGAACACGTTCCACATCACAAGAAATGTTACGACATCGAAAATGGAACTAATCGGCCCGATAAACACCATGAATCGCGCCAGACCACTGGCATCCCACTTCCGGGGCTGCCTGAGATAGTCCGGGTCGACGTCGTCCCACGGGATCGAGACTTGCGAGACGTCGTAGAGGAGATTCTGCACCAACAACTGGATTGGCAGCATCGGCAGGAACGGCAAGAAGATGCTTGCAATCAGAACACTAAAAACGTTGCCGAAATTCGAGCTTGCCGTCATTTTGATGTATTTGATGATGTTGGCGAACGTCCTGCGGCCCTCTACAACCGCCTCTTCAAGGACCAACAGGCTTTTCTCCAGCAGGATGATATCGGCGGACTCCTTGGCAATATCGACGGCCGTGTCCACCGAAATTCCCACGTCCGCATCTTTGAGCGCGGCGGCGTCATTAATGCCATCCCCCAGGTAGCCGACCGTATGACCGTTTCTTTGCAGTGCGCGAATGACCCGCGATTTCTGCACCGGCGACATTTTTGCAAAGATGGTGGTCGGTTCGGCTGCGGCTTCCAGTTGGGGGTCGGATAATTTTTCGACGTCTTTGCCGAGCATTGCGTGTTCGATCGGCAGCCCCACCTCCTTGCAAATCTTGCGGGTGACGACTTCGTTGTCGCCGGTGATGATTTTGACGGCTATTCCGTGCTCCCGCAGTGCCGCGATGGCCTGACGTGCTGTTTCCTTGGGTGGATCAAGAAATGCGACATAGCCGGACAAAACCAGTTCTTTTTCATCGTCGACAGTGTAGGTGCGATCTTCGGGGGGCAGCCATTTATAGGCCACTGCCAATGCACGAAGCCCATCCTGATTTAATTTCCGCGTAATGCGGCGTACTTCCTTGCGCATCTCAGGCGTAAAGGCCACCACGCCACCCGTTGCCTCGGCATTCTGATCATGGGCAGAGGCGCAGAGCGGCAGCACTTCCTCAATCGCCCCTTTGCAGACCAGGAGATTCTGATTGTCGCCATTGCGCACGACAACGGACATGCGGCGACGCACGAAATCGAACGGGATTTCGTCAATCTTTCGATAGTGCTTCAATCTGTCGGTGAGTTCGTGCTGCAAAGCGAATTCTAGGACAGCAACGTCGAGCAGGTTCTTCAGGCCGGTCTGGTTGTAACTGTTGAGCCAGGCGTATTCGAGCACCCGAAGGTCATCATGCCCGTGAATATCAAGGTGCCGCTCGAGGATGATCTTGTTTTGCGTCAGGGTCCCCGTCTTGTCGGTGCAGAGGATGTCCATGGCACCGAAGTTCTGAATGGCATTGAGCCGCTTCACGATGGTCTTGCGCCGCGCCATCGTCACCGCGCCTTTGGCAAGATTGGTGGTCACAATCATCGGGAGCATTTCCGGTGTCAGACCTACCGCCACCGATACCGCGAACAGTAACGACTGGAGCCAGTCACCTTTGTCGATGCCGTTGATGAAAAATACCAGCGGCGTCATCACCATCAAAAACCGGATCAGCATCCAGCTGACTTTGCTGATGCCCTTGTCAAAACTGGTGAGCGGGCGAGCGCCAACTATGTCTCTCGCCATCGCGCCAAAATTGGTTGCGTCACCCGTCGCCGCCACGACGGCAATTGCCGTACCGCTCACGACGTTGGTTCCCATGAAGCAGGCAGTTTCGCGCTCCAGGACACTCTGCGATTTGTCGTCGAATCGAGCTGCCCTTGTCGGAGGAACGGCGTGTTTTTCGAGCGGGATTGATTCCCCGGTCAACATCGCCTGGCTAACGAACAAATCCTTTGCCGCCAAAAGGCGGGCATCAGCCGGGATCATGTCGCCTGCCGACAGATAAACGATGTCTCCTGGCACCAACGTGGATATCGGTAATTCCTGCGGCCGCTCCATTCCCGCCCGCAAGACGGCGGCGGTCGATGTCACCATCGCTTTGAGTTCCTCGGCCGCTTTGTTCGAGCGGAACTCCTGCCAGAACCGTAGCAGCGTGCTCAACAAGATCATCGTGATCAGCACGATGATGGTTCTGAAAGAACGATCTTCGGGCGCTGCAAAGATCACGTCGGAAAACAATGACACCACGCTCACCGCAAACAGGACCCCGTTAAACGGTGTTAGAAATGCGTGAAATAGCTGTTGAAACCAGGTCGGCGGCCTCTCATGAGTCACCTCATTGGGACCGTATTGCTGCAGCCGCGCCTCGACTTGTTCTTGTGTTAGTCCGCTCTTGCTTGCCGCGAGCCGTACGAGCGCTTCCTCGGGCGTACAAACACATAGCTCCGGAAGCGGAGACGGGGGTCGCTTGGAGCTGCCCGCATTGGAAACCGCTGCCCGATTTATGAGTTCTTTATTCATACGGTCACACGTCCAAAATGCGCTTTTTCATTGACGCCGCCCGCAATGTCCCGGGAACCCATTGCGAGTTTATGACAAGACGTGAGTCAAGGAGCGACCCGCTTTTTCGTCCACGGGCGTTTTCCAGCGTCGATAGAAAGCCGTCGGGCTGATAGACTCTTTCGAGATCACCCGCCAGCCACATTCTTCAAACTCGGGGTATCCGCTCCGTAAAAATGGCGCTGTGCTTCATAAAACTGATCGGAACGTTCGAGCTATGTACACGTTATTTGCAAATGCGGACATTCTTCAGTGCAATGGGCATCCGCCGCACGATCTTGCACTTAGCGCCGGGCAGAATGTACACACGGGGCCGCCACCAACAGCAGCAGCATCTTCCGGCGCCACTTTCATCTCGCTCGGACGCACGTGCGCCGGGGACTCTCGGCTAGACGAGCCGGGCGCGAAGACGCTGGAACTCGGCGTCGCTAATAGACCCTGCCTTTTTTAGCTGATCGAGCTTGGCAATTTCGTCCGCGGCACTGAAGCCGACGACGCGCCGCAGTTCGTCGCGGGCTTGCTGAGCCTGCTGGGCGTTGCGCTCGGCCATACCCCTTCCTTGGGTGATGAGGTAGGCAAATATGCCGAGGTAGGACGTCAGAACGAGCGCCAGCACCCACAGCGCTTTACCCCAACCGGAGATGTCGTGACGCCTGAACAGGTCTCCGTAAATTATAACCAGCAGCCAGAACCAAACGACAAATGCGAAAATCGCCAACACATTCATCAAAAAGTTCGAGTAGGTATAGCCTCCATCGAAGAGCATTGCGGTTCTCCCAGGCAGCGCCGTGAAATTGAGCGGGACGTTCGTCGCGCCTCGGCAGGCAATCTAGCGGCGTATGTGCGGTCGTTCGAATTGGACCAAGGGCCAATACGCCGGAAAGTGCCTTGCTTCGGGCCAAAAGCAGACGGAGTTACGGATTTGCCGCGGGTAGCCGTCTTCAGGGCGGAGGCATTTCGATCGCGACCGGGGCACCCTGCTTCTGCCCGTCAAAGAAAATGAGCGCCCGTAGGCCGGACGGACTTACGTCAAGAGGAAGCAACGCCTCGGCCTTGCGCTTCGCGTTCTTCGCGGTCACATCGGCAAGGTCCCGGAGGATACGCACGTTCTCGCTGGTGCCGTCCCACCAGTGGATCGCGTAGACACCGCGGCCATTCGCGGCAGGACCGGCAAGCACAAGAAAGCCGTCTGCATAGGGCGCAAGATCGCGGACGCCCTGACCGTTGCCGAGCGGCAACCGGTAAAGTTTCGGATTTGCCGGGCCCGCGCCGAACAGGAAGTCCAGCGACACTGACAATACGGCGGCGTACCCGTTATCAAGTGCCGGCTCACGGAATGCCGCAAACAAACGGCCGCCCTTGACCGCAAGGCCTTCGATTGTAAGGCCGTTATCTTCAAGCCGCCGGTCAAGAAACGGGCCGAGCACAGGGTCGGCCGCAATGATTGTCCGCAGCTTTCCAGTAGCCGTTACGATCGCCCCATGCGGGTGCAGTGAAACGCGGACCACCTGACTGCTCGCGGCGATTCTGGCCTTGATTTTGTCCGCGTCTCCAGTTGGATCGAGCCTGTTTTTGGTGTCGCGTGGATGGCCGTGCGAGCCCATCACATAATAATAACCGTCGCTATAAGCGACTCCTTCACCGTCCAACTCAAGCGGTTCGCCTTTATATTTATTGGAAATTAGCCAGACCATCTCGCCGGCGATAATCATTCCGTCGCGCAGCGTGACGATCTGCGCATGCTGAAGATTGTCGTCGATCAGAAGACACGAGCGCGGAAAGCCTTGTGTTGTCGAGCAAGCTATCCCGCTCACATCGGTCGATTTCTTACCCCCCTTGCCGACGATTCTGCCTTTGACAAGCCATGGTGTTGGGTCTTTGGCGAATGCTGGCGGCGCGCCATCAGCAGACAGAAAGGAAACAGCAATGAGCGCGAGGATTAGCGCTCGCGTTTTCAGGAAACAGCCATCCGCGTGTATTACGCCCTGTCGGCCAACCAAAGGTAAAGTCTCCGAAGAATTTGCCGGAGACTTGTTCGAATTGAACTGGCTAGCTGGCGGCGTTCTTGATCGCAGTGGGCAGCGTTTGCGACCTGTGCTTCTTGCAATAAGCCATAACCTTTGCGGAGTTCCTTTGCAGACGGTTGTAATCCAAAACATTGCTGTTTGCCGCCGCGTTGTAATATCCACTCATCCAATATTGCACGAAACTTTGGCTCGCCGGACTGTATCCAAGCCAGTCGCCACAAGTGATCTGGTTCATGTCCAGGTTGACTTGCGCCGTAGCCGGCAGCGAGACCACACCTACAACTGCCGCAACCGTAAGAATACTGTATCTCATAACACCTCTCCGCTCTCGGAAGTTGTCACTATTGGCCTGTCGCATTTTTCAGACCGGACATAACGGTCTCTTGTGGGTGATACTGGCACCAGGCTTTCACGTTCGCGATGTTTTTCTCATGGGTTAGAAGATCTATGGAGGTCTTGTTGAGTTGGTAGCTGAACCAACCGCTCATCCACGAAGAGAAATCGCGTGACTGTGCCGGCGGCATACCGAGATACTGGCCGCATGTAATGCTGGCCATGTCGATTGTTAGCTGTGCGTTCGCTGTCATCGGAAAAAGCAGGATTACGAACATCAAACTGATCGATCGAAATGTCATGTGGTTTGTCCTCTCGATGGAGCGCCCTATCAGCAACAGCATATTTTGCCGTAATTCACAGGCCAATACCCTACGCCGGGCAAAATCCGTGCGCTATGCAAATTCGGGTGACCCGCCTCGTGCGCCAAGCAACGCTGTCATACGCTGAGGTTTTTAAGGCCTGCAAGGCGCGCGGGGCGATGAACCCATTACAGGTCAGTCGTATTGTCCTAAGCGGAATTCGACACCGCCGTCGTCGCCAAAACAGACATCCGACTGCGGTGGTGGCGTTCGTATCTGCGTTGTGAGAGCATTGACCATAGCGTGTCGTGCGCCGCCGCCACCTGAGGTAAAGCGCAAAAATGAGACATCTGAGAAAAATGCTGCTTCTCCTCGGCCTTACGGGGTGCTCGACATCAGGTGATTTGTTTCATCAAAATGAGCCGCTCAAGCCGGAGGCTCCTGCGGCTCAGGCCGTTCCCCAACAAGTCGCCCCGAACAGGAGCAATTTGTCTCCGGCAGCAAGCGCCGCAGCGCCTACAGATTCGAACGAGAGCGGAGGCGAACTCATGGACTGTGTGACGGAATCCTGCAAAATCAATTGCTCGCCAAAAGTTGCTGTGCAATTCCGACCAAAATGGTGCGCGCGTTTCAAGGAACCGATCTGACACCAACACGTGGTCCATTTTCCAGCGAGCATCGGCGCTTGAATTTACCCGCAGGTGGAGTGAGTGGCTCGAGTTCCCCGCAGGGCGATAGCGACCAGAAGGATTCCAGCCACCGCAATTCCCGCGCCGTAATAGACCCACCTCATCTCGCTGATCATGAAGCTGCTTGCGGGCCAATTTATGTATCCCAGACCTTGCCCTGCAAAGAAAATTCCTGCTGCGCAAACAATTACGCCGAAAAGCAACAGCAGCGTCTTCATTTCACTCCCCATTGATGTCATCGATACAGCGACGTTGCCTGACAACTAAACTAGCGCCATCCTGACTCCGCTTGTTCAAAAAAAAGCCATCCCGCGATTGTTGCTTTCTTTGCGGCCTGGTCGATTTCGACCGAATAGTTGTGTAATTCTGGACAAAGATTTAGCCGACAACGCAACTTGTCGCCAGAATAATTCAGCGTCACAAAAAATCGCATCTCATATATTTTGCGGTCCTGCGTCTCAATGCGGCGGCCATCGAGCTTCTCAAATGAGTTTATCGTGTACGGCGTCAGGTAAGCGGAGTTGAGCAGCCGTTCTATCTTCGCCCGGGCTTCATCCATTGTCGGTTCGCAGCTTTGGTATCCGGGCCCGCAGGCGCCCTGCCCGTGGGACGAAAGCGCTGCTGTCGTGAAGATGATGATTAACAACGCCCGCAAAAAAGTGCGCATTCTATGCCAGCCCCGATGGGCGGTAGCAGTACTTATAACACCGCCAAGTGCCTTATCAGTTTGCGGGTTGAGTTGAACTCATGGGCCTGGGCAAAGGTCCAAAGCGGTGCAGAAATAGAGTGTGTAGCGTCCCGCTGCGTCTTCCCCGGTGCCTGCCGCAATTTCCAGCGCTTCGTCGGACACTTCGTGGTTGCGCATCTCTTCTATGTCAACGATGGTGGTGTCGTCCATACGATCTCCCCTCACTCAACTTATCGGAATGGAACCAATTGCGATCAGACGAAGTGAAAATCGCTTCATCGGCTCGATCGCTAGGTGTGAATAATGAAATTATTGGCATGCAGATCAGATGGGTGAACATTTGTAAGGGTGAGAACGTCGTTGTTGCCGAGATTGATCACCGTGTCGTTGCCACCATTGGCCGTCCCGAACAACGGTTGCGCCTGGTTGTTTATTGCCTCGCTCAAATATGCCTGCAGCTGATCGATGCTTGTAACTGACGAGAATCCGTCCAACTCAATAACGTCGGTGGCTTGCGCGTTCACGATGGTGTCCGTGCCGAAACCTGGCTTGAATACAAATGTATCGTTTCCTTGCCCACCGATTGTGATTGAAAGCGACTGGGTCGCTAACGTTTTGGTTCCATCGGCATGCGTGTCGGTTACGGTCACGTTGTAGGTTTGTGTCGCAGTTTGCGTGACCGAATTTGGATCCAGATTGAAATGCCAATTAATCAAATCCTGTCCGTTGCTCTCAACCGCGTCGTCAACCGTGAAGCTTCCGATATAGCCAACGCCGCCGTTCTGCGCTGCAACATCAACAGAATGTTGATCTGCTGAATTGAGACCATTGAATTCAAACTCTCCCGTGGCGAGATCCTGCGACACGAGAGGATCGACCACCAACGTGCCGCCATGTCCGTCGCTGGACGTCGAAAACGTCGCGCCGGTATAGTTGCCAAGAAGCGTCAGATGCGCAGTGTGATTTTGGGCGTCGCTAACTGTGAGAATACCAGTACTAGAGTTGCCGCTGTACGAAGCGGTCGTCCCCACTCCGGAAGCGATGTCGTCCAGGTCCAGAAAATCGCTCGGATCCAATCCGGAAATTGTCCCGGTAAACGCCATTGAATCGTGCAATTCGAGCGTTGAATTGCTGTCGACGATAACATTGTGCGAAACCGGGCCGAAAAGAGCGGTGATGCCGCCGTTGGCAACGATCGTTCCGTCGTTTTGCAGACCCGGATCGCCCGCGGGGTTAAATACGAGTTCTTGAACATTCGTGACATTCAACACGTGCAGGGCATTGTTAATATTTGTAACTGTTCCGGTGCCACCGGTATCGACACTGGCCCCGTCAACGATCGAGAATGTGTAATTCGCTCGTGCATCGGGCACGATTGCGATATTCCAGCTTTGAACAGTTCCGCCGGCAAAACTGTCATGTGACCCGCCGTCATAATAGTAGACGTTATCGACGTTGTTTTCGCCGGTGACGCTATCGTTGAATTGTGTGCCGGCGAAGTATTTATCATTTCCGCCAACCAGGCTCATCGATTCACTGCCGACGGTCTGCGATGTGCTCACGGTGTAGCTTCCGACGCCACCTGTGCCAGTACCAAAACCGGTGATCGTGGTATTTGGCAAAATGCCCGGGCCGACAACGGTTTCTCCGGGTGCGATCGAGGTACCGGAAGGACCAACGGTTACGTTCAGCGTGGTCCCCGAAATTGAGCCGGTGAAATTCCAGTTAACGTTGAGAGCGAATTGCCTCAGATCGTAGATATGGCTCACATACTGTGTCGTGCCGTCGGCGCCGAGCGGATCATCGTAAAGGAGCGCGACGCGCCCATCGCCCAGGACGGTGAACTGGCCGAAAGTCTCGGTTGAAGGATCAAATATCGAAGCAAGCGGCACGCCGCTGCTGTTGAACTCGATAACGTGCGTGCCGGTGTCGTCGCCGTAGGCGAGCAATTCGACACTGGTACCCTGTATATTCCCGGAAAAAACGCGAATATTTTGCGCCTGGCCATCAGGAATCTGAAATTCCTGGTGCGCTTGGAGAGCGCCAGCAGCGTTATAGATTTGAAACTCAACCTGGTCATGGGTGCCAAAGTTGTCGGTAACAGTGTCATTCCATGCGAATGAATAGCCGCCTCCATTATTCGGAGTGAAAAACAGGCTGACCGGAAGGAACGTGTGGTTGGCCGATTGCACCTCTTGCGTGATCTGGTCGGTCGCGCCCAGCGCGTAGGCCGAGAGATTAGGCGTGATATTGAAATTGGAGACAGAATTTCCCTGTATGTCGTAGGTCTGGAAATTAATTAACCCGCTGACTGTGTTGAAAATTGCCGAGCCGTAGATCGGAGCGCCACCGCTGGATACGCCTGCAGCTCGAAATGACCACGCTGGTTCTTGCGCCGAGAGCTCCTGCGCGGGATTCAAATTGGGCACGGTGAGAAGATTCCTGATTCCCGTCAGCGAGTTGCCTTGGGTATCGAAATTCTCATAGTTGACGGTGAATGTTTGTGTGGCGCTGTTATATTGCGACCAGGCAAGGTTGTAGGACGCATTGGCGCCACTGAAGATGCTGGTTGTGGGATCATTGGTGGCATTCGGAGTGAAAAACAGATCGCTGCCGGTCAATCCGGTTACGATCGGCGTTGGTCCGCTAATGGTGAGCGGACCGTTAAGTCCATTGGCGCCGGAAGTAACCGTCACTTGATTGATGGCGGCAGTACCAGCTGCGTCTTCCGTAACATAAAATCCGAAACCCTCCATTTGGCCGGCCCCCAGATTGACCAGCAGCATCTGCTGCTGGTGGTCCGGGAAATTGCTGATCGTCGTGCTCGATCCTACTTGTTGACTGCTGTTCCGGTACGGTAGCTCGAATGGATCGAGGGAAAAGATGCCGTAGGTGACGGCGTCAGGACCGGAATCGGTGTATCCGGTCGTCGTCTGCGCATAAAAAGTGGTCACTAGGTTGAAGTTGGCCCCGGGAAACACGGCGGACGATATCTGAGGCGGGTAAAGGTGAGCGCCACCTGTTGGTTGCGCGGGAAAGGTAAACGTACCCCACAAAGCGCCAACTGGCGTGAGATCCAGGTCGGTGCCGGTAGCGCCGTCAGAATGAATATTGCTCGCAGCGAGCGCTCCCGTTCTCGCTCCGACGATTTGATAAGTTTGCTGCCCACCGCCGGTTAAATTGACGGTCAGTGTATTACCCGCAATTGATGCGCTCACCACCGACGTATTGGCCAAATCAATAGTGTCAACAGAGCTCGTCCCGTTTACCCGCGCATCAAGGATAATTTTGCCGGTGAAACTTGCTGGCGTGTCCAATTTGAGCGTGCCGCCCGTATCAAGGAAGGTTGTCGAGACTGCTGTGCTGCCATTGTTGGCAGCATTGAATTCAACGGCCGCACCGGCATCGATCACGACCGGAGTGTTGAGCGGGCTGGCGATGTAAAGCGTGCCGGCGCTTGCCTCAAGGAACCCGCTGAATGCCAGCGGATCTTTCGACGGTCCAAAAGCGAGCGCCTGAACACCCGATACCGTCAAAGAACCAGCGTGCAGCGCTGTGTTATTCGTAAATTTGATAGAACCACCCGCCTGCGGGGTGATCGTGTAATTTGTAATCGCATCCGGGAAAATTGCGACATTCTGGCTGTTTGCCCCACCGTTGAAGACGTCAGAGGGCACTGAGCCGCTGCCGGAACCGATATAGTAGTACTCGTTGTTGGCGAAGCTTTCGCCGTTGATGGTGTCGATGAATTGCGTGCCGGCGAAGTATTTATCATTTCCGCCATTGAGGCTCATCGACTCACTGGCAACGGTCTGCGCCGTGCTGACAGTGTAGGTGCCGATGCCGCCAGTGCCGGTGCCAAAACCTGTGATTATGGTATTTGGCGCAACACCCTGACCCGCGACGGTTTCCCCCAGTGCGATGGCGGTACCGGGAGCACCGGCGGTTACTGTCAGCGTGTTGCCCGAAATTGAGCCAACGAAATTAAAGCCAATGTTGAGCCCTGCGGTGCGGAAATCCACAATGCGTGTGGTCGCCTGCGTGGTTCCGCTGCCGTCGACTTGGTCGTCGTAGACGATCGCCACCCGGCCATCAAAAAGGTCACGAAGGTTGTCATACGTCTGCCCATTAGGCGTCGCTTCAGTGTAGCTGCTGATCTCCGTTGTCGCATTGGTGGCGGAATTAAAAAAGAATTCCTTGACCGTGGTCGATAAATTATCGCCGTAGGCGAGGAAAACTAAAGTATTGCCGCCACCGATACCGTGCGCCTGCAATCTGACATTCTGCTCCTGGCCGTCGGGAATCTGATAGGTGAAATACTGATCGACAGGCGAGAGGCTCCCGGCATGCCTCACGAACTCTACCTGATCGTATGTGTGGGGATCGCCATCGACGGTGACCGTTTCATTCCACGCGACGTAAAGCGGTCCGTTACCGCCAGGCTGCAAGAAGAAGAGCGAGCTTGGTCGGCCGGTGTTGGTCCCGTCGTTCGGCTCAAGTCTGATCTGGCTGTGAACTGTCGGGTCGGCGGGGGCGCCCGGAGTGCCGGTGGGAACGATATGTTGACCGTATGCCGACAAATTGGGCGCAATCTCGAAGAAGTTGCTCGTATTGTTCTGAGCGAAGGTTTGGAGTCTGTTTCCATTCACGTCGTAAGCCCAGAACTCGACGTAGTCCTGGCCGCTGTGCGGAGAATTGTTTTCTGAAAAACCGAGAAGGTATGGGGTGTTTGCGCCGCTAGCAATGAAAAACGAGGCAGGAAGCGTGGTGCGCCCGCCGGTCAGACCTGTGAACGACGGGACATTCGACGCTATGGATTGAGTAAAATCGGACGCGCTATCGAAAGCGCTGCCTGTGTGGTTGAAGATCTCAAGGTTGATCGTGTAAGTGCCGCTCGCCTGATTATATTGATCATACTCGAGCCCATACGAAGCTAAGATGCCATTGGAGTCCTGGCGGAGTTGGGCCGAGATCGGATTCTCGGTAACCGAAGACAAGGGCCCGGCGACCAATGTCGGGGCACTGACGTGAAGTGTATTGTCGTTGTTGCCGCCCGTAACGAACACTTCGTTCAGGAACCGGTTGCCGCTGCCATCCTGCGTTTCGTAGAATCCAATGCCTTCGGCATTGGTCGCGCTGATATTCGGCACCGCAAAGGTATAGGTGATCGGGAATTTCTGGATCGTAGAATTTGTGAGCAGCGGCGTGGCCGTGTTCTCTGGAAGAAAGAATGGATCGAGCGCGAGTGCATACAGATTGATCCTGTCCGGCCCGGCTGAACTGTAATTTGACGGCGTGACACCGTAGACGGCGCCGATGAAACCTTGAGAACTATTGACTACCTCAAAGGGCGGGTAGAAGTGGGCGCCGGCCGTCGTCTGCTCGGGAACGCTGGTGGTACCCCAAACGTGTGGTGTGTTTGTTGTCACGCTGAGAGTGGCGGTCCCGGTGACACTGCTGACCGTCCCGTCGTTGACGGTCCAGCTGATTGTGCGCGTGGGCCCACCCGCGGTCGTCGTTGAAAATTCGATAAGACGCAGTGCGGCCTGATAATCCGCGAGCGAAGCGACACCGGATAGAGTTAGCGTGCCGTTGCTATTGTTGTAGGAGTAGGTGATCGTGTTCGGGGCGCCACTGCCAACCGTCAGTATGTCGCCGGACTGGAAACCATTCGAGATGGTGACGGTAGCCCCGGTCAGGTTGATGTTGTCGAAATCGTTTACATTCACAGCGGGCGCCAAAACGACCGGCGATCCCGACCCTGTATAATAATCCGCTGCGGCGATATTGTTCAGAACCGGCGCATCATTGACCGCCGTGATGTTGATCGTCGTGCTCGCCAGGTTGCTGTTGAGCGCCCCGTCATTGACCACCCAGCTGATGCTGCGGCTCGTGTCGGCGCCGAAGTTCGTCGGATTGTGGCTCGTCGAGGAGAACGTCACCGACTCCAGCGCCGTCTGATACTGCGCAACCGTCGCGGTGCCACTCAGGCTCAGCACCCCGGTCGACGCATTGTAGCTGCCGGTAATCCCGTTCTGGTTGCTGAAGTTGAGAACGTCCCCCGCCAGGAAGCCGCCGCTGATGCTCACCGCCGCCGAGGCCAGCGTCGTGTTGTCGACATCGCTGACTGTCAGCGCCGCATCGATCGCCGGTGCAACCGCCTGCAGCTCGGTGTAGCCAATCGTATTGCCGGCATTGCCGACTACAGGCGCATCATTCACCGGTGTCACCGACACCGTCGCCGTTGCCACATTGCTCAGATTGTTCGCCGCCGAGCCGTCATTGACCTGGAAGCTGACCGTGCGCGTCAGGCCGGAGGGATTGTCGCTTGAGTTAAAATACGTCACCGATTGCAGTGCCGTCTGGTAGGCCGCAACGCTTGCCGTCCCGCTCAGCGTCAGCACTCCGGTCGACGCGTTGTAGCTGCCGGTAATGCCGTTCTGGTTGGTGAAGCCGAGCACATCCTGACCGGACGCAAAGTTGCCGGTGATCGATACCGTCGCGCCCGTCAGGTTCGCGCTGTCGACGTCCGAGGCCGTAAGCAGCGCATCGATCGCCGCCGCTGCATGGTTCTCGGTATAGGCCAGTGTGCCGCCATTGGCGTTGAGCACCGGCGCATCATTGACCGCCGTGATGTTGATCGTCGTGCTCGCCAGGTTGCTGTTGAGCGCCCCGTCATTGACCACCCAGCTGATGCTGCGGCTCGTGTCGGCGCCGAAGTTCGTCGGATTGTGGC